>Ga0209353_10000557_pt1 | contig 22652 bp, 17 predicted proteins | sample LauGreSpBDMM15SD_2_FD_187561 | JGI IMG/M metagenome (GOLD analysis project Ga0209353, IMG submission 187561) | Freshwater lake microbial communities from Lake Michigan, USA - Sp13.BD.MM15.SD (SPAdes) (version 2) | ecosystem: Environmental > Aquatic > Freshwater > Lake | place: Lake Michigan...
ACTATATTTTTCTATTTTATTGTATTTAAAAATCGCTCTTTTAACTTAATTTTCATAATAATTTTACTTCAATTTTAATCTGTTAAAGTAGAATTAATAATAAAGCCTTTATTTTAGTTATCAGTTTATAGCAATCAGTTTACATTTTAAAACTTAAAGCCCCAAGGGATTAATTTCATTGAGGCTTTATAGTTTAAGAGCTTATTTCCGTAAACCGTAAACTGACAACTGTAAACTGATTACAGAAAACTGAAAACTGTAAACTGATTACAGAAAACTGAAAACTCCAAAAAGATGCAAGACAATTTCAAAAAACGCCTCAAAGTTGTACTCACAGGTATCGGTATAATATTTTTTTTGGAGAGGATGTTGGCATTTATTGGATGAAATATTCATGCCTTACGATCCATTACTCACCAGTATTTTATGTATTGTAATTGGGTTGACCACTGTACTTTGGGTGAATTACAGTAATTTTTAATCGTAATTCTTGGTTATTTTTTATTCAACACCGATGAATATTGGTATTTATATGAATGATTTTTACTTCAAATAAACTTTATTTGTAAATCAAATACCAAATATCGTTTAGTTAAGGATAGTGCGAAGGTATTCGTGCCACCACTTAGACCTTGATTAACATTTTAGTGGTGCGAAGGTATTCGTGCCACCACTTAGACCTTGATTAACATTTTAGTGGTGGTGCGAAGGTATTCGTGCCACCACTTAGACCTTGATTAACATTTTAGTGGTGCGAAGGTATTCGTGCCACCACTTAGACCTTGATTAACATTTTAGTGGTGCAAAGGTATTCGTGCCACCACTTAGACCTTGATTAACATTTTAGTGGTGGCACGAATACTTAACTAAACGACATTGAAATCAAATACTGTAACCTGATTACTGAAAACCCTCATTACCATGACACCTTTAGAAGCAAGTATTGAAATCAAACAATTAACTGATAAAATCAATCATTACAATTTACTATACTACCAAAATAGTATTTCAGAAATCAGTGATTTTGAATTTGATAAATTATTGGAAAGGCTCATTGCTCTTGAAACCCAATTTCCCCAATTAAAACAAGAAGACTCTCCTACCCAACGTGTTGGTGGCACGGTTTCAAAAAACTTTGAAACTGTTGTTCATAAATACCCAATGCTTTCTCTTGGAAACACCTATTCAGAAGAAGAACTGGTTGATTTTGACAACAGGGTAAGAAAAGCCATAGGCGACGATTTCGAATACGTTTGTGAACTCAAATTTGATGGAGTAGCCATCAGTTTAACTTACGAAAATGGCATACTAAAAAGGGCCGTAACAAGAGGTGACGGAACCAAAGGAGACGATGTTACCGCCAATGCCAAAACCATTCACGCCATTCCTTTAAAAATAAAAAAGGGCTTAAATTATCCCAGCTTTTTTGAAGCCAGAGGGGAAGTCTTTATGCCTACCAAAAGCTTTTTGGCCATCAATGCTGAACGCGAAGAAAACGGTGAAGCACTTTTAGCCAATCCAAGAAATGCGGCTTCAGGAACTTTAAAAATGCAAGATTCCAGTAGCGTTGCCAAACGCAAACTCGATTGTTTCCTGTATGGATTAATGAGCGATGACCTGAATGCAGAAACCCACTCAGAAGCACTTGGATTACTGAAACAATGGGGGTTCAATGTAAGTGATACCTTTAGCATTTGTAAATCCATTCAGGATGTAATGACATTTATCCATGATTGGGAAAACAAACGCTTTGAATTACCATTGGATACCGATGGAATTGTGATAAAAGTCAATAGTTTTGAAAAACAGGAAACCTTGGGCTTTACGGCTAAAAGTCCACGGTGGGCGATTGCTTACAAATACAAACCACAAAGTGTTTCCACCATTTTAGCATCTATCACTTACCAGGTGGGTCGTACAGGAGCCATTACTCCGGTGGCCAATTTGAAACCAGTTTTATTGGCCGGAACAACGGTAAAACGGGCTTCACTCCACAATGCCAATGAAATAGAAAGACTAGACTTACGCATTGGTGATACTGTTTTTGTAGAAAAAGGAGGAGAAATTATTCCACAGGTATTGTCTGTAGACCTGAGTAAAAGAAATCCATCGGCATTAAAAGTAACCTATATCACCCACTGCCCTGATTGCCATACACTTTTGGTTAGAAAAGAAGACGAAGCCAACCATTATTGCCCCAACCACAAGGGCTGCCCAACACAACTAAAAGGGAAAATAGAACATTTCACCAGTCGAAAAGCCTTGAACATTGATGGCATCGGCGCCGAAACCATCGATGCTTTTTTCGAAAATGGATTGGTAAAAAATGTAGCAGATTTATACGATTTGACCTATGAACAAATTCTCGCCATTGACCGGTTTGCAGAAAAATCAGCACAAAACTGCATAGATGGTTTGATCAAATCGAAACAAACGCCATTTCACCAGGTATTGTATGGACTGGGAATCAGGTTTGTAGGAGTTACGGTAGCGGAAAAACTATGTACCCATTTTCATACCATTGACGCCATTAAAAATGCAAGCTTCGAGGAATTGAAAGAAGCTCCTGAAATCGGTGAGAAAATAGCGCAAAGCATCTTAGATTTTTTTGCTGATGATGACAATTGTCAACTTATAGAAAGATTAAAAAAGGCCGGGCTTCAATTTGAAGCAGTGATTAAGGAGAAAAATATTGAAAGCAATGTATTGGAAGGATTGACTTTTGTGGTTTCGGGTGTATTTGAACACTTTGAAAGAGATGAGATCAAAGAAAAAATCATCAGTAATGGAGGAAAAGTATTGTCTTCCATCTCTGCAAAATTAAACTATGTTTTGGCCGGTGAAAACATGGGACCTGCCAAACTCGAAAAAGCCACCAAACTCAATATCCAAATAATTTCAGAGAAAGAATTGATGGAAATGTTGTCTTAAGTTATCAGTTTACAGTTTTCGGTTTACAGTTATCAGTTTAACGCCGTGTCAGGTGTTTTCACCTGACACCTGACTACTTAATCTACACTTCATGCATAACCTTCAACACCCTAATTTCGAGGCATTAAAAGAACTTTTAGACAAAAAGGTGGTTCAATTCAACCAACCTGATTTTATCAAAGATGATCCTATCAGTATTCCACACCTATTCTCCAAAAAAGAAGACATAGAAATCATGGGATTTTGGGCAGCGGTGCTGGCTTGGGGACAAAGGGTGACAATTATCAATAAATGTAAGGAGTTGATTACATTGATGGACCATGCTCCATACGATTTCATGATCAATCACCAGGAAAATGACTTGAAAAAACTTTTAAATTTTAAACACCGAACTTTTAACAGTACAGATACACTCTATTTTATCGCTTTCTTCAAGGATTTTTACCAAAAACATGCAAGCCTCGAAGAAGCTTTTAGTTACCAAATGAAAACCAATGACCAGAACATTGAAAATGGGCTCAATGGCTTTTTCAATCTTTTTTTTGGTTTGGAGGATGCACCGGGAAGAACAAAAAAACATATCGCCAGTCCTGCCAGAAAATCGGCTTGTAAGAGGATTTGCATGTTCCTGCGATGGATGATTCGAGAAGATACAACTGGAGTTGATTTTGGGATCTGGAAAACAATTCAACCGTCCCAGCTTATTTGTCCATGTGATGTACACGTAGACCGAGTTGCCAGAAAACTAGGGTTGATTCAAAGACCACAAACGGATTGGTTAACCGCAGTAGAACTGACTGAAAACCTGAAACAATTTGACCCAAAAGATCCTGTAAAATATGACTTTGCTTTGTTTGGAATGGGTGTTGAAAAGTATTTTTAAATAAAATAAACAGGATATTTTTGAACAGTTTTCACATGAAGTCAACGCCCTATTTTTGCGTTAAGGATTGAGCAATTGTTTGAGCTCTTTTGCTTTGTTAACAAATGTTATGAATTAGTGATAAAAACAGCAAACAAAGCAAAAAGCGAGTTGCGAAAGCCTGACCCGAAGGGGAACGCCCAAATAAATGAGATTATACTAACTAATTATTTAATATTCATTCCCTAATTTCAAATTCTGGTTTACTAAAAAAATAATTCAATCCCCCTACCTGATCCAACAAGACAGCATGGTAACGTCATCATGGTAAGGAACTTCACCACGGTAAGCATCGACATTGTCTTTGATCAGCTGATTCAAATCTGCATCTAATTTGTCAATATTTTTCATGATAAAATACATCAATTTTTCATCACCATATTCCTCTCCACTGCTGTTTTGTACCTCGGTCAAACCATCAGTATAAGCATAAATAAAAGCTTCGTCTTTGTAATCGATTATTCCTTCATTGATAAACGGCAATTCTTCAAAAATCCCCAATACAGTTGTTCCTTTTTCCAGCAACAGCACTTTTCCATTTTTAAAAAGCATGGGTGGATTATGTCCAGCATTCACATAATGAATTACCTTATTGATAGGATCAATGATGGCTCCGAAAAAAGTTATAAAGTAATCTCCTTCTGCATTGTTACGAATAAGGTCATTTACCCCAGTAATGATTTCAATAAATTCCAAACCCTGTAATACCAAAGCCCTTAAAGAGGCCTGAAAATTGGACATGATCATCGCCGCAGGAATTCCTTTACCAGAAACATCGGCGATACAAATCATAAAACGATCATTGTCCAAAGGAATATAATCGTAATAATCCCCACCAACTTGTTTGTGAGGATAATATGCTGCCTGAATTTGAAGTTTGTGAGTATTTGGTAGTTTTTTAGGAAACAATAAATTTTGCACCTGTTGGGCAATTTGCAACTCCTTTTTAATGGCTTCCTGTTGCAACTGTTTCCTCGAAAAACGTTTATTTTCTACCGCAACCAATACAAGGTTACTGATAATCTGAATCAATGGAAGGTAATCTCTGGCCAGCTCAATATGGTCACCAATAACGCTGACAAAAACATAAGCCAATACATTGCTCTTGTGTTTGACAGGAATAACCACTTCAAAAAACTTCGCTAATTCAGTGTCTTTTGTTTTATCCAAAAAAGTAATTACCTCTATTCCGACAATTTCAGTACTGATTAAAGCCGCATCGTAAGCTTTTTCAGTTCCAAAATGCACTTTTGCAGCCCATTCACCCTCTTCAAAAACATACAAGGCGAGCCCATCAATGTCCTGCATTGGTCTTATTGAATTGCCATAAACTTTATAAAGGTCATCTTCAGATATATTTTCGTTGATTGCTTTGGAGATATCAAGCAACGTTTCTAATTCGTATTGTTTTATTTGGAGTAATTGGCTATAATAGAGCAAATCATCATCCTTACCATTTTGTTCTAGATTGGGGATCATAAGCGTCTCTTAAACCGTTACCTAATAAATTAAAAGCCAAAACTGTCAAACAAATACAAAGACTTGGGAATAAAATTAAATGCCAGCTATCTACAGTTCCCATGGTGTGATACCCCTCATTGATCATAATTCCCCAGGAAGGCATTGGTGGTTGCACCCCCAAACCAAGGAAACTTAAACCTGCTTCTGTCAGGATGGCGGAAGCAAAATTTGCCGTAGCAATTACAATCAAAGGACCCATAATATTGGGTAAAATATGCACAAATATAATTCTTTGGTTTCCAACCCCTAAAGCCCTGGCAGCTTCCACAAATAGTTTTTCTTTGATACTGATAATCTGTCCTCTTACAACGCGTGCAATTTCAACCCAGGAAGTCAAACCTACAGCCACAAAGGCTACCCAAATTCCTTTACTTTGTAAGGCTAAACTAATGGCAATCACGAGCATAATACCAGGAATTGACCAAACCACCGTCATTAACCACATGATAAAACTGTCGGTACGGCCTCCAAAAAAACCTCCAATGGCGCCTAATAAAACCCCTAATGTCAATGAAATCAATACCGATACGAAACCAATTCCCAAAGAAATTCGGGTTCCAAAAAGTAGCCGACTAAGCATGTCTCTTCCTGCTTTGTCTGTTCCTAACCAATACGTTCGGTGCTCGATATGGTCTTCTTTGAATATTTTCACCAATTCTTTTTCAGAAATGGTTTTGATGTTTTGGGATTTATCAAGGTAAGTAATCATCCCCTTTTCAATTTTAAAATTGGCAGAAGAATCAGCGAAAATTTTATTGGAAACACCCCCATAAATTGGATTTACCAACTGTAGCATAGACAATTCTTCTGGTTTTTCTAACCTCCCATAAGGCTTAACAACCACATTCATGCCTTTAATTTCATAACTGCTGATGGGCATGATGGTGTACTTGTTTTCTCTGCCAAAAAACATGGCCTCAAAAAAACCTACGTCCTCTAAATCAATAGATTTGGTAACTTTCAACATGTCAACTTCAAATCCTGGAGTTTGTTTTTTGATGGTCCAGGCACCATCATTGCAATTGGGAGTTTTGTCAGGCAAAATCAGGTAACCCAAAATGGCAATCAAGTGCACAAGCACAATAACTACCAAACCAAACATGGCAGGATAATTTTTGAGCAACCTTTTTCGAATATAATAAAAAGGTGTTTTTATGTCTGATTTAGGGTCTTTCGTAGCCATTCAATGTTGATGAACTAAAGGGTGTTGTGAGCCAACAATCCTTTCTTAGATGCAATGTAATGATATTTTTTAAAATTTAATTCAAAATCTACCAAAGATATATTCTGTTCTTCTTCCTCCACCAGACATTTTATTAAATCCTGTTCCAAAAGTTGCCAAAGTGTGCTTTTCAACTCCTGGATTTCAATGGACGTATTGAATAACAATTCATTAAAATTACAGATAAAATAAAGCTCGTCAATGATTACAAATTCTAAGTCTGTCAATGTGTTATGGTTTATTATTTTACAATTCTGCCTTTCCAATTGTATTTTCTATGCCCGGAAATCAATCCGAAAATTACGACATAAAATGGATAGAGTACTACCAAAATTAGAAATGATTTTTTTTTGATTTTGATGGATGAATTTCCAAGCACATTAGCCAACAGCAAAAAATCAACGATAGCTTTAAGGAAATACAAAGTCAGGAACAATGGCAAAGGTAAATAGAACAATGCCAAGATGATTGCTAAATGGATACCCCAAACCAAGATGGCCATTACTTTGGTAAATTTATCCTGGTACAATGTCCACTTCCCTGCCCAACGAACCCTTTGTTCAAAAAATGAAGCAAACGTTGGGGCAGCATTGGTAAATACAGTGGCTTTGGGAGATTTCAAAAACCTCACTGCACCAGGATATTGCTGGTGAATATGGTGCATTAAAAACACATCGTCTCCAGAAACGGTTGGCGCTAAAAATTGATTAAAATCATTATAAATCAAGCGGTTGAAAGCCATATTGGCCGCATTGCTCATGACAGGTTTATTGTTTTCCATCAGGCAGGCACTTGTTCCAATAATGGAAGCAAATTCAATTTGCTGCATGTCTTGCCACATTGAACCATCGGAAGCAATAATTACTGGCGCAGCAATAAAATTGGCGTTTGTTTCCTGATAAAAATTAGCAATTACTGTTACCCAGGAAGGCAAAACATGACAATCTGCATCTGTTGTAACAATGAGTGCTGATGATGCATGTTGTACCCCAAATTTGATCGCTTTTTTCTTCCCAAATTCTCCTTCAGGCAAATTTAACACTGTTGTTGGATGAATGAAAGTACAGCTTTCAAGCAGTTGCATTCCTTGATCTTCAGAGTGGTCATTTACCAAAATAATGTCTAATAATCCTACTGGATATTGCAAAGCATTCAATTCTTTAACCAAAGCCACCAGATTAGCCGCTTCATTTCTAAAGGCAATCACTACCGTCACCTGGGTATAGGGTTCTTTTTCATCGTTAAAATTTGGGATAGCAATCCAAGCTTTAATCAAATAAAGTGTGATTCCAATTTGTAATAATATGATAATTACCAACAACATATCAGCCTTGCTTTGAATTAGAAAAATAGGTTTCCAACAAATAATAAGCCCCCAATAACATGGGTAATAAAATATTCAAGATCCAAACCAACATGCTGCACAAAAATACGGTGGAAGCTGCAATTGATGTATAAGAAAAACTCCACAAAGCAGAGAACTCACGTATTCCCAAATCACCAAAAACATTCAAAGCGGGGATAAAAGTTTTGCCAAAATAGGTTAACATTACCGCGCTAATTACCTTCATTTTATCATAAGAATTGGCAAACAAGTGCAAAACCAACACAAATTGAGACACAAATACCAAGTACCTCAATAGAGACAATACAACAACTTTTAGGAGGATGATTTTTGTCACCTTAAAATTCAAAGAAGTAAGGAATTTAAACAGGAATATCGATTGGAGGATTTGAAGGATTTCAACGGAATAAAATATACAACCCATAACTACAACCATCCCCATTGTCATGATTGATACCATTGCTATTCCCAACTCGTTTTCAAACAAAAAAGCAACCCCAACTACTCCTCCCATCAAAGCCATAAACGATTGTACAAAACCTCCGAACAAACTCAAGATCCCAATATCCCAGCGGTCTTTGGAGGTAGATTGCTCCATTTTCCCTATGGCATCTCCCAATTGCTGGGGCATGATTAAGCCAAAAGAAACGCCTTTCATTACATTTTTCCAGGACTGGTAAAAACTCAATTGAAGGGTGGAATATTGAAGCAAATGCCATTTATAGACTTCCAACAACCAATTGACAGGCAACAAAACCACTGCAAAAATCAAATAAGGCAATTTACTCACTTCTAAACCTGAAGCCAATTGTAGTTGAATGCTTGTCCAAAAAAATTTGTTCACAAAAAAATGCTGGTACAAATAATACATCAAATACAGCAGAACCATAAATTTCAACACCAATACGAACATTTTCCAAGACCAAAATTTCATTTTTTGTTTTCCGTAAGCTGTTCTTAAAATTGTAGTTTGGTAAATTTACCTGATTCAAATTAAAATCTGTTACAAATATTGACATAAATGAACAAACTTCTCCACCAAGCATTATTTATTACACCAAACTAAAATCAGTTTCTAGAAATAAATACGTTTCATTTTCTAAATTGCATCATGATTTCTAGAATTGAAGATAAAGGAAAAATAATTTTGGGAATTGACCCTGGAACCAATGTGCTTGGTTATGGAATCATTCAGACAAGTGGCAGCAAAATGAAACTGATACAATATGGCGTTATTCATTTGTCAAAATATGCCAACCAAGCCTTGAAGCTTCAAAAAATTTTCGAAAGAATCTCTCAATTGATTGCAGAATATACGCCTGATGAAGTTGCTTTGGAAGAACCTTTTTTTGGTAAAAATGTACAATCTATGTTAAAACTTGGTAGAGCACAGGGAGTGGCGATGGCAGCGGCTTTGGCCAGAAATATCCCTATTGCTGAATACGAACCCAAAAAAATAAAAATGTCTGTTACCGGCAACGGTAATGCCTCTAAAGAACAAGTGGCTGCGATGCTACAAAAACTCTTGGATTTCAAAGAAACTCCCGAATTTTTAGATGCAACCGATGGCTTGGCCGCAGCGGTTTGTCACCATTTTCAAAATGGAAGACCCAAAGCTACCAAAACAAGTTGGGAAGCTTTTGTCAATCAACATCCAACTAAAATAAAAAAACCTTGAACCCTTTGTATGTAGATAAATTAGCCCAAAAACTCGCTCAAAGAAAAGCTGAAAACAGTTTCAGAACCTTGAGTGTGTGCGAAGCTGAAACAGATTTCTGTTCAAATGATTACTTAGGACTGGCCCAAAATGAAGCTTTATTTGATGCCGTAGAAAACAAGGTTAGGTCTTTAAAAATCAACAACAAACTCGGGGCTACAGGCTCAAGATTAATATCCGGCAACCATGATTACTTCCTTCAATTGGAAACATTCTTGGCCAAGATTCACCAAAGTACCGATGCACTTTTATTCAATTCAGGCTATAGTGCGAACCTTGCCGTGCTCTCTACACTTCCTCAAAAAGGTGATACCATTATTTATGATGAGCTAAGTCATGCTTGTATAAAAGATGGTGCTCGACTTAGTTTTGCAGACAGGTTTACCTTTAAACACAATGATATTGAAGACCTTGAAAGAAAAATTTCAAAGGCGACCGGCAATATTTATGTAGCCATTGAGAGTGTTTATTCCATGGATGGAGATTTTGCACCACTAACTGCTATTGCTCAGCTTTGTCACCAACACGGTGCATGTCTTGTTGTAGATGAAGCGCACAGCACCGGCGTTTGGGGTGTTTCAGGTAACGGTTTGGTGTGTAATTTGGGACTCGAAACACTCGTACCCATACGCATCCATACCTACGGAAAAGCAATGGGTTGTCATGGTGCCTGTGTGATTTCTGGCCCTGTAATCAAACAATACTTGATTAATTTTGCGCGCTCCTTTATTTATACCACTGCAATGCCTTTGCACAATTTAGTGGCCATAGCATTGGCGTATCAATTTCTTCAGGAAAACCCTGATTTACAATCTTGCATTACCCATAAAATTGCATTGTTTAAAGCATTGACCAAATCAATTGCCGACAAAAAAGTGGATAGTTCAAGTGCCATTCAGGCCATTATTATCCCTGGAAATTCAGCAGTGAAAGCTATAGCAAACAAAATAAAAAGCCAGGGTTTTGATGTACGTCCCATCCTATCTCCAACGGTTAAGGCTGGTGCTGAACGACTTAGAATCTGTTTACACACGTACAATACCGACCAGGAAATACACAACTTAGCAAACTTATTGGTCACAAGTTTAGCCTGATAATACTAACATATTCAAAAACAAAAATACCTACTCTCCTAACCCTATCACCATGAATTATTTCGTCACCGCAATCGGTACTGACAGTGGAAAAACCATCATTAGTGCCATTATTACTGAAGCCTTACAGGCTGATTATTGGAAACCGATTCAGGCTGGAACAATTGAGCGCGATCTTTTAAAAGTCGCATCATTGATAACAAATGAGTATAGCATATTGCATCCCGAACAACATTTGCTCAACACTCCGGCTTCACCTCATGATGCAGCAGAAATAGACGGTGTAACCATCCAATTGGCCGACCTATATTTGCCAGAAACCACCAACAATTTGGTCATAGAAGGTGCTGGAGGAGTAATGGTTCCTATCAATCAACAGGGAGAATTTATCATTGACATTGCCGCCAAGTTTGAGGCGGAAATCGTTTTAGTGATTAACTTGTATTTGGGTTGTATCAACCATAGTTTGCTTACAATTAATGAATTGAAAAGAAGGAATTTAAAAGTAAAAGGCATTATATTTAATGGCGAGAGCAATCCTGTTTCTGAAGCCTTTATTTTGAATTATAGCGGCTATCCATGTTTGCTTCAGGTGGATAAACATGAAACTTTTACATCTGCATTGCTCCAGAGGTATGCCGTAAAGTTAATGTCGAAATGGTAGCTTTAAGTACAGGGTACAAGGTACAGGGTACAGGGTATGAGGAACAGAGTAAAGAGTTTAGAGTAATGAGTTTAGAGTACAATTACGCTTACTAAGCCTATGATTTTCTAACTTAAAGCAGAAAATAGTAAACGCTAAACGCTAAAGTTGATCCTTATATTCGGCTTCATCAAAACCCAACGCAATTATTTTACCATCAAGTTCCACAATTGGTCTTTTGATAATACTGTTTTTATCCTGCATCAAAGATATGGCTGAAGCATCACTATTAATAGCAATCTTTTGTTGTTCGTCAAGTTGACGCCAGGTGGTACCTCTTTTATTGACCAATTCCTCCCATCCTACTTGATTCACCCAGGATTTTAATTTATGCTCAGTGATTCCTTTGGATTTATAATCATGAAAATCGTATGTGATACTGTTTGTTTTAAGCCAAGTCAATGCTTTTTTAACTGTATCACAATTTTTAATGCCGTAAATGATGTATGATTCCATGTGTGAAATGGGGTTAATAATGTTTAAAGAATACCTATATATTATATTCGTATTACCTTCTTCCCTTCCAATTGCTATTGCTATTGCTATTGCTCTTGTTCTTTGGTTTGAATGTAGATTTAGGTTTTACTTCTGGTTGGTATTGAGGACCTTCGCCTAAAGCTGCAGGTAAATCTAATTTTGGAATATCTTTTCCAATCAAACTTTCAATTCGAAAGAATTTTTGTTGGTCTTTGTCATTGATGAAGGTAATGGCAGTTCCAGTGGTAGATGCACGGGCCGTACGACCGATTCTGTGGATATAATCTTCCGGATCAGGTGGAACATCATAATTTAACACCAAACTAATGCCCTCCACATCTATACCTCTTGATAAAATGTCGGTTCCGATTAATACCTGAATTTGTTTGTTCCTAAAATCTCGTAAGATTGATTCTCTTTCTGCCTGTTCTAAATCAGAGTGAAATGCTTTGATGGTAATGTTAGATCTTTGTAATTCTTGTCCCAACCTTTTTACACTTTCCTTGGTAGATGCAAAAATAATGGCACTTTGGTATTCAGTTTCAGCAAATATATGCTTGACCAAATTGAGTTTTTGGTTGTCATATACCAGGTAAGCTTGTTGCAAAATTCCTTCGGCAGGTTTGGAAATGGCAATATTTACTGTTTCCGGATTGTTCAAAATTTTATTGGCCAGTGTCCTAATTTTAGGTGGCATGGTGGCAGAAAATAAAATTGTTTGTCTTTTAGCAGGTAAATGATTGATGATTTTTACGATGTCATCATAAAAACCCATGTCAAGCATCCTGTCTGCTTCATCAAGAATTAGATGTTGTAATTGGTCTAGTTTTACAACACCTGTTTGAAGTAAAGCAATTAAACGACCTGGAGTGGCTATGATAATATCAGCACCTTCTTTCAAGGCTTTTATTTGACGTTCCCAAACATTGCCATCACCTCCTCCATATACAGAAATAGAACTCACTGAGGTGAAATAAGAAAACCCTTCAACCTGGTTGTCAATTTGTTGCGCCAACTCTCTTGTAGGTGCCAAAATTAAGGTATTGAGGTGCCTTTGTGCTTCGGGAGTATTTTCAATTTTATGTAAAATTGGCAATAAATAAGCGGCTGTTTTTCCTGTACCCGTTTGGGCGCAGGCAATCAAGTCTCTATTGGCCAAAATAATAGGTATTGATAATTCTTGTATGGGTGTTGGAAGTTTGTACCCCATGGCTGTTAGACCATTGAATAAACTTTCATCTAAGTTGAAATCACTAAATGTCAATGTATTATAATTTTAATGTGTAAAATGCGGCATTTTAATTTTTCAATTAATTCAAAATGTAGGTATAAATATCATTAAATCCTATTTACCACAGAATTAGCATTCATTTTTTTAAATTTAATGCGACCAAGTCTTTGGAATCCTATCCCATCGAGGGTATTTAAATTCAGTCAACAGCTTATGGTATAACCTCTTACCATCTCCGGAAGCAATATTGGCTTTCTCATGATTTATTTTTCTCATTCCTGGCATTGTTGTACTTAGCGCATGATGATTTAAGACAAATCTCAAGACCATGTCTGGCATGGTCATTCCCTCTGGAAATATAGTTTTCAGTAAATCAGCGCGTTCAACACTTGGATTTAAATTCTCCCGAACAAAGTATAAATTTCTCCAATCTCCTTATAGAAAAGTTGTTTCTTTGGTCAGGTTTCCGCTGAGCGTTCCTTCTTCAAAAGGTACACAAACAATGATGGCAACTTCTAGTGCTTCACAAACTTGGAACTATTGAGCTTCTGGTGCCTTGTCATTTAAAAAATTCACGTCAGCTAACCACGATGATAATGGTGACATTACCATCAATGCCATCAATTAACTTGTAGCGGATGGGTATGAAATAGAACCTACCTCTGCTGGACTTACAGATACGGGAATGCTCACCAAATTATTTATGAGGAAAAGATAATCTTCCCAATCATTTATTTCAAGAAACACTTAAGATGATGAGAAATCACATTTTAAGTGTTTTTTAAAATTTAATCAAAAAAAAGAATCCGAAAAAATTAATGGCTTTTGGTACGCTTTTAAATTTATTCCTATTTAAAAACTTTTTTTACAAAGGCATTAAACACTTCAAATAACTCATTAAAAGCACATTAAGTATATGTCCCATTTTTGTCCTAGTAGTATTGTATTTTCGAACAGAAGCTTTAATTGCATAGCAAAATATTTATCTGTTACTTCGTCAATGTTTAATGCTGACCAATGTATGGAGCATCGCCTATTTATTAATTTATAAAATACAAGTACATGAAAAAACGAATTGTTTTATTCGCAAGCGCCCTTATAACTTGGTTGTCGCTACCAGTGATGGCCAATACTATGAATGATGCTAACCTGCAAATTTCCTGGGGAGTAGTTGAAAACAACGTTAACAACGAAATCAATTTCAAGTCGAAATTTGTCATCACCAACAAAGACAAAGCAGCTCTTGAAGGTAAAAACTGGAACATTTATTTTAATTTTTGCAGAAAAGTGAAAGCTGAATCTGTGACAGGAAATGTCACTATAAATCATGTGAATGGCGATTTTTACAAATTGTCTCCTAAAGCTGACTTTAATTTAAAATCAGGCGATAGTGTTACCATAGAATTCGTTTCAGCTGATTGGGCAATCAATAACAGTGATGCTCCTGCTGGGATGTATATTGTTTTTAATGATCCTGTTTCTGGTAAAGAAAGCAAACCGCTGTTGTTAAAAAACTATTCCATCAAGCCTTTTTCATCTCCAGCTCAATACAAAAGATTTTCAGGCGACAATACGCCTCAGGTAACTTCAAATTTCTTATTTGACCAAAACAAAAACCTGTCTTTGGTCTCTAAATCAAAACTCTTGCCTGTAATTCCTGTGCCGGTGGATTATGCCATTGGAAATAAAATCATTTTATTAGATCCTTCTTATAATGTCAATGCATCAAAAGATTTATCCAATGAAAAAGAATTTTTACTTCAAATTTTGAATTCCCTATTTGTTGAACCTATGAATGGTAAAGCAAAAGACAAAACAATTAATTTACAAATTGGTGAATTTACCCATGAAGGTAAAACCCTAAAAAAAGGTGATGAAGCTTATAAATTAGAAATCAAAGGGTTCAAAATTACCATTACAGGATCAGATGAAGCTGGTGTATTTTATGGTATCCAAACATTAAAAGCATTGTTTCCGGTGGAAGCCTTTAAAGCAAAAGGAAAAACGATTGGTTTAACAGAAGTAAACATCACTGATTACCCTCGTTTTCATTACAGAGGTATGATGCTGGATGTGGCCCGTAATTTTCAAAAGAAAGAAGCAGTCTTAAAATACCTTGACTTATTGGCTTTTTATAAAATCAATAAATTTCATTTTCACCTGACGGATGATGAAGGTTGGAGAATTCACATCAAAACCTTACCTGAGCTTACTGAAATCGGTGGCAACAGAGGCCACGATGCGTCAGGAAATGGCATGCTGCCTTCTTTTGCTTCCGGTCCATACAATGACCCTGCAGTATCTTCTGGTTCAGGTTATTATACAAGAGAAGATTTTATTGAAATATTGAAATATGCAAAAGCGCGTCACATTGAAGTTATGCCTGAAATTGATATTCCCGGTCATTCAAGGGCGGCCATTAAAGCGATGGATGTTCGCTATGAACGGTTAATGAAAGCGGGTAAAAATGCTGAAGCAAGTAAATTTTTATTAAGGGATTTGAATGATACATCTGAATACCAGTCTGTTCAGATGTGGAATGACAATGTGATTTGTATTTGCCAACCTTCTGCATTAAACTTTGTGGATGAAGTAGTGAAAGAATTGGTGGTGATGTTTAAAGAAGCCAATGCGCCAATCACAAGTTTACACATTGGTGGTGATGAAGTTCCAGAAGGCGTATGGCAAAAATCTCCTTTGTGTGCACAACTCTTAGCTGCTGACCCAAACTTGAATACTACGGAAGAATTACCCATGTATTTCTTGAAAAAAATGAGTGAGATTTTGGCCAAACACAAACTTAAAGTGGCAGGTTGGGAAGAAATTGCGTTGAAAAAAGTAGGCAAAGAACATGTGGTAAACAATGAATTTGTAAACGCCAATTTTAGTCCTTATACCTGGAACAATGTATGGGGTTGGGGTGCTGAAGACATTGCTTATAAATTGGCCAATGCAGGCTACAAAATAGTATTGTCTAATGTTACCCATTTGTACTTCGACTTGGCGTACGACAGGTCTCCTGAAGAACCAGGTTATTATTGGGGTGGATTTGTAGGTACTAAAAAACCTTATGAATTTATTCCACTTGATATTTATAAAAGTGCGAATGAAAACCGTATGGGTGATAAAATAGACCAATCCACTTTAAATGGTAAAGAAAGATTGACCGCTGCAGGAAAAGAAAATATTTTGGGTATTCAAGGTCAATTATGGACAGAAAACACCACCAGTCAAGCCTTGATGGAATATTTATCATTCCCTAAAGTAATTGGATTGGCAGAAAGAGCTTGGTCAAAAGACCCCTCCTGGTCAACAATAGCTGATGAAACTACAAGAAATCAAGCCATTGATGTGTCTTGGAATATTTTTGCCAACACGATTGGTCAAAAAGAATTTGCACGTTTAGATTATGTAAATGGCGGTGTTGGTTACAGGGTTTCTGTTCCTGGTGCTGTGGTTGAAAAAGGGATACTAACGGCAAATGTAGATTTCCCTGGGTTAACCATCAGGTATACCACAGATGGTTCAGAACCAACGAAAACCAGTTCGTTGTACACTGCTCCTGTGGCAGTTACAGGAACTGTAAAAGTGAAAGCATTTACTTCTAATGGAAGATCTAGTAGAACGACTACAGTCAAATAATTAAACGAAAAAATCAATTACATCTTGCATTTATATTCCTTGATTAAAGGGTATAAATGCAAGATTTTATTTTTTGTATTTTTATTTGAAACCCCTACTCCTATTTTTGCTTAAATCGGATACTAATTGTTCTAGTTCTTTTTTGGTATAAATGAAATGTTATGGGTAAGTATTAAACAGATGATGATAGTTGTGATTTTTCGATAGGGACAGTTCCGATGCTGCTGGATTGATTCATCCCGATATTCTCGAGAGCGTTCCGAAAGCGAAATTTCGTTAACTTAAGAAAAAATCAGCGGTTATCCGTCTAATCGGCTTCATCCGTGTTCCATACCGCACTTGCGAGATTATGCTTTGACAAAGAACCCCGTTGAAAAACGGGGCCAAATTGCACACAGATTTTGGCGGATTATGCAGATTTTCACGGATTTTAAAGTAACAAAATTCCTTCACTTAACGACATTGGCCGATAGCCCGCGAATCGCCCCCAAAATCCTATAAATAAATTTTGTGGCTAAAGCTATTTTTTAATGAACCCTGAAAAAATATAAAAAAACTATCCTTTAGATGGATACTTTTGATATTCTCCAATGACATTAACCCACCATAAATCATCTAGAACCTCTTTTTTGTCATCCATACAAAAGTATGTCTAAAAAATATGCTTAACTAATTATTAAACATAAAGTGAATAACACAAGCTTGTGGATAAGTAGACAAAATTTACATTAAAAAAGAGTCTAAAAATACAGCTCAAACTAGGACTAAAAACCACTATTTGCAATAAAGTTGATCCACACCTATAAAATATAATTTAGTTAGTAGTCTGGGTAGTTACGAAAAATGAATAGTTTATCAGCAAACCCTACTTAAACCCACAAAAAATCATCTCAATCCAATTAGTAATCCTTTCCCTAAAAAAATATTTCACTCGTACCTGATTTTCTATAAAATATACTGACTCAGGTCTTTGTTTTTAATCAATCCGACTAGTCTCGTTTCCACCATTTCTTTGGTGATAATGATGTGCGCATTGGGTGTAATAATTTCAGGAACGTCGTATAAAAACTCATTTAACAAATGACTCATTACGGTTTGCAACCTCCTTGCACCAATATTTTCCATGTCATTATTTACCTCAAATGCGATTTTCGCTAACTTCTCAATCGCATCTTCATTGAAAGATAAAGTAACACCTTCTGCAGCCAGAAGTGCTTCGTATTGTTTGGTTAAGGCATTTTTAGGCGTTTGAAGAATCTGAACAAAATCTTTTTGGGTCAGTTTGTTGAGTTCAACCCGAATAGGAAAACGGCCTTGTAATTCGGGTATCAAATCTGAAGGTTTTGAAAAATGAAATGCGCCAGCGGCAATGAACAAAATATGGTCGGTATGGATGATACCGTATTTTGTACTTACGGCACTTCCCTCTACAATTGGCAACAAATCTCTTTGAACTCCTTCCCTACTTACATCAGGTCCGCCACTGCTTTTATGGTTACCTGCAATTTTATCTATTTCATCAATAAAGATAATGCCTGTATTTTCAGCCCTTTTAATTGCTTCTTCTTTGACTTCATCCATATCAATAAGCTTGCTTACCTCTTCATCTAATAAAATCTTTCTGGCGTCGGCAATACTTACTTTTCTTTTTTTATGTTGTTTCGGAATAATACTTCCGAGCATTTCCTGAATATTCATCATCGACGCATCGTCCATTCCACCCGGACTTACGATTCCCATTCCAACATTGGAAAAATGTTTTACATCGATTTCAATTTTGCGTTCATCCAGGTCACCTCTTTTTAATTTTTCACGAAACAAATCACGTGTATTTTCATTCAGGACTTTGTCTGATTGATCAATAGGAATCGTGTAGTTGTTTTTGTCTTGTTTTTTTGAAGAGGATGAATCTTTCAAAGGTGGAATCAAAATATCTAAAATGATATCTTCTACCGCTTCAGCGGCCTTGTCTTTTACCGCTTCTTTTCGTTGAGACCTCACCAGGCTTACAGCCTGTTCGGCCAAATCACGCACCATGCTTTCTACATCACGCCCTACATAACCAACTTCTGTAAATTTGGATGCTTCTACTTTTGTAAAAGGAGCATCTGCAATTTTGGCAAGGCGACGCGCAATTTCAGTTTTACCTACCCCTGTTGCGCCTATCATTAAAATATTGTTGGGCGCAATTTCTTTCTGGATTTCTAATGGAGCAGCCATTCTTCTCCACCTGTTTCTCAACGCAATAGCAACATTACGTTTGGCTTCAAATTGACCTATGATATATTTATCAAGTTCCTGAACAATTTGTTGAGGCGTTAAAAAAGTTGAATCAAGCATGTTGGTATAGAGTATAGAGTACAGGGTACTCTTATTTACGGTTTAATTAAATTTGTACTCAGTACTCTGTACCCTGTACAAACTAACGCAGTATATTTCTTAAAATTTGAATTTCAGTAGCAGGGGCAATTTTTTCATAAACAATATTGTAAACCGCTTTGGTAATGGGCATATCTACTTCAAATCTTTTGTTGATTTCATGAATACTTTTTACGGCATAATAACCTTCTGCAATCATATTCATCTCCACCTGAGCCGATTTTACAGAATATCCTCTTCCAATCATGTTTCCAAACATCCTGTTTCTACTAAATTGAGAATAGGCGGTCACCAGTAAATCCCCCAAATAGGCGGAATCATTTAAATCACGCTGCATTGGAAAAGCCGTGTCCAGGAAGCGTTTAATTTCCTGCATCGCATTTGATATCAAAACCGATTGAAAGTTGTCACCGTAGTTTAAGCCATGGGTAATCCCTGAAGCCAAAGCAATGATATTTTTCATGATGGCACAGTATTCAACGCCATAAATATCTGTTAAACAGTGTGTTTTAACAAACCTGCAATTGAGTAATTGCGAAAACTGGATGGCATTGTTATAATCTTTGCTCGCTACTGTCAGGTAAGATTGTTTTTCCATGGCCACTTCTTCTGCATGACAAGGACCGCCAATGATACAGAATTCCGTTTCAGGAACATTGTATTCTCTTTCTATATAATCTGTAACAGGTTCATTAATTACTGGAATTAAGCCTTTTATAGCTGAAACCACTATTTTACCTTTAAAATCTTCCGGTTTGAGTGGGGCAAGTACTTCGCGAAGAAAAGCACCAGGAATGGCCAGTATAATGTAAGTTACGTCTTCACATACTTTGGTAATATTGGTATCAGGCTTTACCTTTTTTGGGTTAATCTGTACATCACTTAAGTAATTAGGATTATGGTGGAAGTTTTTAATATGTTTTACATATTCAGGTTTTCTTAACCACCATTTTATTTTTACATCATTTTCTGATAAAATTTTAACCAAAGCAGTAGCCCAGGTTCCTCCACCAATTACTGCTACGCTTACATTAGAGATTTTTTTCGAGATCAATGTTTTATAAATTTTACTTTGCAATATTAAGGCATTAATCCTACAAATCCATGTCCGACAGGTAAATTACTGACGAAATCCACCTTAAATTTTGTAAATACATCAAAGTAATGGGGTTAATGGCTGAATCCATCTCAATAAAATGACATCCCTCTCCTTTTTTACTTTTTCTTGACACACCCATCGTGGCAATATTACAATCATCGTGGGCAATAACTTCGGCAATGAAGGCAATACTTCCCTTAATATCTTCAGCTTTAATAATTAAGGTAAACGTTTGGGCCGAAAGACTACATTCAAATCCATCAATTTCTACAATTTTTATTACCCCGCCACCCAGACTTTCAGCCACAATTTCCAGTGTTTTTTGGTCTGAAGTTAACTGAAGTTTTATCGTATTGGGGTGTTTATCGCCCGCATTGTTAACGGTTTTGTATTCGAAAATTAATTTTGCTTTTTTAGCAATGACAGGAGCAGTTTTGATTCGAATATCATCGGGTTTCATGCCAAGCAAACCACCAATAATGGCCAAATCACTGCCATGACCTTGGTAAGTACTGGCAAAAGAATTGTAAAAAGTGATTACTGCCTTGTCTGGAACTTTACCCAAAACTTTATGCGCATAACGCCCAATCCTCACCACTCCAGCGGTGTGCGAACTTGACGGCCCTATCATAATGGGGCCAATCATATCGAAAATACTACTGCGCTCCGACATTTTTTTAAGTTTAGCGTTTTCAGTTGAATTTAAAAACTTGTTTAATTATTTCCTTACGTTTTTTATTGTTGTTCAGTTCAATTACTTTTGTTCAAATAGGAACGCTTAGGAGAATATATAAAGTTTATCTGTGACAGGATACATTTCTTTACTCAAACTTCTAAACAGTTAACTGAAAACTGTTAACCAAAACAACAATGATACTTCACTACAACGGCACATATTTACAGGAAAATGAATTTAACGTAGGTATTCAAGACCGCGCATTTCAATATGGAGATGGATTGTTTGAAACCTTGGTAGTTAGAAACGGTAAAATCAAATTTTTAGCTTCACACCTTGAACGCCTAAAATCAGGTGCCAAAGCGATGGAACTTTCTGTTCCTGAATCATTCACCAAAGAAAGTTTAGAAACCAGCATTTTTGAGTTAATACTACAAAACAAACTTCAGGACAACATCAGGATTAAACTTTTGGTTTGGAGAAAAGAAGGCGGTTTATATACCCCTGATAGCAACGAAATCAATTACCTGATAAAAGTCTCCCCATTAACCACAGCAGCAGCATATCCCATCAAATCATGGAGGTGTTACCACCAGTTTAGGTTAACCGAAACGTTGGTTTCAGCCTTTAAAACCATGAATGCATTGCCCTATGTATTGGCAAGTAATTATAAAAAACAACACAAATTGGACGAAGTTGTTTTGTTAGACCAGGAAGGAAATGTGGCAGAAGCAAGTGCTTCAAATTTATTTTGGATTCAAAACAATGACTTGTTTACTCCGGCTTTAAAAACAGGTTGTAAGAAAGGAATTATCAGGTCACAAATTAAAAAATTGGCTCCTGAGTATGGCTACTCCTGGAATGAAGTTTTGCTAAATGACATCACCACACTACAGAACTCCGACCATATTTTTGTGGCCAATGTTTGCGGGGCAGGAGTAATTAAAGGAGATTTCCCTTTTGGAGAATTGTATGTGTAATACTTTTTTGTGAGATGTGAAATGTGAGAAGTGAGTTGGGTATAAATTATTTATTATAGGTATAAAAAAAGCATTTCAATTATTCGAAAACTGTAGAATAATTGAAATGCTTTTTTATTGAATCAGGTAATTAAACCTGTTATTTTTATAAATGTATTACTTCACCATACGCCTCCGCAGCAGCTTCCATAATGGCTTCAGACATGGTTGGATGTGGATGTACCGCTTTAATGATTTCATGTCCAGTAGTCTCCAATTTACGGGCAACTACAATTTCAGCAATCATTTCAGTTACGTTAGCACCAATCATGTGTGCACCCAATAACTCACCATACTTCGCATCAAAAATCAATTTCACAAAACCATCTTTGTGGCCTGAAGCACTTGCTTTTCCTGAAGCAGAGAATGGGAATTTACCCACTTTCAATTCATAGCCAGCATCTTTTGCTTGTTGTTCCGTGTAACCTACTGAAGAAATTTCAGGTGAACAATACGTACATCCCGGGATATTTCCATAATTCAATGGTTCAGGATGATGTCCTGCAATTTTCTCTACACAAATAATACCTTCAGCAGAAGCCACGTGCGCCAAAGCTGGGCCTTTTACAATATCGCCAATGGCATAAATTCCAGGAATATTGGTTTGGTAAAAATCATCTACCAATACTTTTCCTTTGTCAGAAGCTACACCAACATCTTCTAGACCGATTCCT
>Ga0209353_10000558_pt1 | contig 22631 bp, 34 predicted proteins | sample LauGreSpBDMM15SD_2_FD_187561 | JGI IMG/M metagenome (GOLD analysis project Ga0209353, IMG submission 187561) | Freshwater lake microbial communities from Lake Michigan, USA - Sp13.BD.MM15.SD (SPAdes) (version 2) | ecosystem: Environmental > Aquatic > Freshwater > Lake | place: Lake Michigan...
GTAGAAATCGACGGGTTTGCCGAGAGCGCGGGCTAGACTAGAGGCATCGTCAGCCTGAGCCGTGATCGAAGTTTTTGCTGCTATCGCTGGTGCCAGCATCAGCGTGGCGGCAATGGGGCTGTTCGGGTTTTCTCGTCGTAATGAAGAAGCCGCCGCTGCTGTAATACGCCTGACCAGTGCAGTTGAGCATATTGCCACAAGCCTTGAAACACTACACACGGATATAAAAGAAACAAATCGCGAGATGTTCCAGCGCCTTAATCAAGTCGAAAACCGCGTCAGTAAACTAGAGGTGCGTTAACTACTGCCATGATTATCACTCCTGAATCCATCGCTTCATATACAGCCGCCGCAATCGGCGTACACGCTACAGCCGTGGCAGTGGTAAACCTGACACCAACGCCAAAAGACAACGACAGGCTAGGCCGTTACACCGCGCTGTTTGTGAAAATCTACCGCGCTATTGAAATTCTTGCTGGCATCATCACACCACTGGTTAAAAAGTGAGTAATTTTGTAAAGGCGGCACGTGCCACCAGCAGACCCGCGCCATTGCCCCACCAAATGGCTGCATGGTCCTGGGCATGGGAGCTACTAGCGCCAGATGAGCAGCAGGAATTTCTAAGCAAATTCAGGGCTGACCCAAAACCCAAGGCAGCATTGGCATGGCAGCAAGCCAGTGCGCTAATCCGCGAGTTTGAAGGTTTTAGTGATGTAGCATACATTTGTCCTGCCGGTGTGCCAACCATCGGCTGGGGCACCACTAGATGGCCTGATGGCGCAGCAGTAAAAATCGGCGATACCATCACACGCGATGCTGCTGATGGATTGCTGGATAACATGCTAGAAACTCAGGTTGTACCGGCATTAGCAAAAACAATACCAGGTTGGAAGACATTAACGGCAAACCGTCAAAATGCGTTGATCTCGTTTGCCTATAACGTAGGTTGGCATTTTTGCGGTAGTGCAGATTTCGTAACTATAAGCAAATGCTTGCGCGAGTCGGATTACGACGCAGTGCCAGCGGCATTGATGCTATACGTAAATGCTGGTACATCAGCAGAACCTGGCCTCCGCCGTAGACGTGAAGCCGAGGCAAAACTCTGGGGCATCAGCCAAAAGGCAACATCAGTGCTACTGAAAGTGCCCTATGAGGCGCAAAATGATAACAAAAGTGGCACTGGTTATAGAGAATGTTTCTCCAGTAGCTGCGCGATGATTGCTAAGTTTTACGGCAAAGTGAAGAGCGATGATGAATATAATGCCATCCGTGGCAAGTTTGGCGATACGACCGATAGCCAAGCGCAACTTGCAGCGTTGCGTTCTTTAGGTTTACAAGCCCGGTTCGCGACTAACTGCGCCCCAGGTTTGCTGGAGCTTGAGTTACGTGCTGGGAGGCCCGTTGCGGTGGGTTGGCTTCACCAGGGGCCTAGTAATTCACCAAGTGGGGGCGGGCACTGGAGCGTCGTCATTGGGTTTACTGCTGAACATTGGATACTGAACGATCCAAATGGCGAGGCTGATCTCGTTAATGGTGGCTATGTCAAAAATACCGGTGGTGCTGGTATTAAGTACAGCCGAGAACGCTTCAATCGCCGTTGGATGCCAGATGGCGCTAGTACTGGTTGGGCGCTACTGGTGAAGCCATGAGGTGAGATGAGTTAGGCGTTCGCTTTATGTACATCTAACCAAAACCGTAGCGGGAACCAGTGGATCATCACATCGACGGCACCGAACTTGTTCCCAAAAAAGTCACAAAACACCGCTTCCGCAAAACCATCATTGCGGCCTGGGGAGGTCGTTGCGCCTACTGCGACGAGGTACTAGGCCGCAACGCCACGCTCGATCACATCATCCCCCGCTCAAAAGGTGGCGAAACCCAAGCCACCAACCTCGTGGCCTGCTGCCTAAGCTGCAATAGTCACAAATCTTCACATCCCGTGTTCGAGTGGTTCATTGAACGGGCCTGGTACTGTCCTCTACGGGAAGCACGTTTACGCCGCTGGATTGCAGGGCAAGCTTATGCACATTTTCCTGTTGAGTATCGTAATCAATTTGCCACTTCCATAGAGCTTGCCACAATTGACAATGTTCCGCGACAACCCCCCGACCCTCCACTCGCCACAGACTTCCCCGATCGCTATTAACAACACTACAAACAGGCTGATCCACACATCTATACTGGAGCGCATTACCAAGTCTGCTTATGACCTGGGCCAATTGGCTAATCCCCACCGTAACTCTTAACGACGAACTCCGCCTGGAAACCCAAGTCCGCTCCCTACGCGCGTGTAAAGATTTGCAACAAGTTTCAGACTTAGCAGTAATGCTACTCCGCCAAAACTACTCATACTCGGAGATTATCAAGAACGCTACCCGTCACATCGCCGAACTCGAAATGCGAGAAATGCTTATGAATTTTGAGAACACGCCGCAACTTGTTGATTGATTGATCGTACACCTGCCGCACCCTCTCCCTACTAAGGTCCAGGTCCACTCCGATCTGGGTCAACGTCTTAAACTCGTACCCATCCATACCAAGTCTGTGTAATAAAACATACCGATGTCGTGCGCCCAGCTGATCAATACATTGCATAATCACTTCAAACGCCTCTTGTGAATTAATCTCATCCAACGTATCTTCATACATAACTTCTTTATCGTCAGCAATAACATCACCTAACGTAGTTTCCCCATCTTTCTGCGAAATCTTCTGGTCCAATGAAACAACAGCACACGCCTTAAGTACAATTTCGTTCAACCTCTCTAACGTCACGCCCAGTCCATCTGCCAATTCCTGCTTAGTAGGTTTCCTACCAAGCGTCATTCCCAGCTCGTGCTTAAGTTTGCGCAACTTACTAAACAACTCCGCCATGTGAACTGGAACACGTATTGTGCGGCTCTTCGTATCTATACCGCGCTGAATAGCTTGGCGCACCCACCAGTACGCATAAGTGGAGAACTTATACCCGCGAGCGCCATCAAAAGTTTCAGCCGCCCGTATCAAACCTAACGTACCTTCTTGCACAAGATCGAGCATATCCAAATTCTTAGCAACCCCGGTATATCTTTTGGCTATATGCACAACAAGCCTCAAATTGCTATTAATAAGACGCTGCTTTGCCAACGCACCACGCTTAACGGTACGTTGCTGCTGCTTCGTAAGAGGTTCTGTACTGTCCTGCAAGACAGCCGCAGCAGAGATGGAACGAAACAGCTCGATCTCCTGCGTACCGTTCAACAGCGGATACCTAGCAATCTCCTTGAGGTAAACGCCAAAAGAATCCATAACACCGAACTCGTGCGGTTATAGAGTAGCACACTACACTTCACCTTCTAACTTCTTCACTTTCTTTCCAGCTATACGATTCTTTACAGACGCAGCCCATTGCGCCTGATCCGCAGCAGCAGCTTCCTTGTACTCAGAGCAATTCTTTTCAAGCCACTGGTAAACAGCTTGCCTGGCTAACGCAGTGACACGCATGTTGGCAGTAGCAGCGTAGCGTTCCAGCAATTCGTAGCGAGCGTTATCAAGCAGCACCTGCATATACCGCTTGTTCCCATGTTTTAGAGGCATGACCTTTTACCGTATGGATTATTGTAGCACTCTACAACCCTTGCCTCTTCCGTGCGGCACTACGTTGCTTGCGGCATCCAGCCCGCACATCAAAAGCCCACTCTAAAAACTGCGTGGCGCGTTGAATATCGCCAGTAGTGGAGCGGGGAAGTACACGAAGTAAATTCCCCACAACCTCTTTACGCATTATTTCGCCTGTGCCCAACTCTTCCCCCATCTTGCCTCCGCAACGGCTGGGACATCGCCCAACCATACTGCTTCCGCACCTTCCATCGCCTCTGTAAGTAATGCCGCCCACTTCTCCTCAGCACCTTCCGCAACTTCCAAAATCACTTCGTCATGTACAACTCCTGCAAGTTTGGCTTCATCCTCATCTGTATTTGCAAGATGCCTCCATAACAAAGCCAACGCCCGCTTCATAACCGCCGCCCCAGCACCCTGCACTGGAGTATTACAGCGCGTGGTGAGCTTGTTATTTTCACCAATCAGAAAACGCCGCATCCCGGAAATCCTGACATTTATCGCTGCTTGATCAGAAGCTTTATCCGCCTGCATGGCACATTGCTTTTGCCACGCATCAATACCTGGATAAATCCGATGGAACGCCTCTCGAATTTCCTTTGCCTCATCCAGATCCATTTGAATACCTGACGCACCAGCGTATTCACGCAAACCCTTTGCACCAGATCCAAACAAGAGACCAAAGTTGGCTGACTTGGCTATCTGGCGCTGCTCCTTAGTCACTTCATCTTCCTCCACGTCGTAGATACTCATAGCGGTAAGCGTGTGGAGATCCTGCCCTTCCTTAAACGCATTAATCATCACCGTATCTTTTGCCTCTGCCGCCGCAAGTCTTAACTCCATCTGTGCAAAGTCAGCAACAACCAATAACTTTCCTTCCGGTGCCTGCACACAGGACCTAAAACTCTCGTCCCTCGGAACTTGCTGCAAATTCGGCTGCATACAACTCATCCTTCCGGTATCCGCCCCCATCTGCATATAGCTGGCACGAATCCTCCCTTCTTCATCCACACACCCCAGCAATGTATGCACCATCTGTCTGCGCTTCTCGATCCGCTTCCATCTCAAATACAACGCAATCACCGCATGATCCGCCGCGTACTGCCTCAAACTGTTGCGAGACACACTGGTCTTACCTGTAGAATCGACCGGCGGTTTCCCCAGCACAGCCTCAAAAGCACGTCCCAACTGCCCTGGTGAGTTCAAATTGAACCCGGCAGGCATTCTGTTACCTTTCTTAATAGTCCCCGTGGCTTTGGGGCGCGTATTCAACTTACCGTCTGGATCACGCGGCAACTTGTAATCCTCAGGCAACGCCTTATCCAAATCTGTCAAGAACTGTTCACCTAATGCAACATGTTCCTCGGCAAGATCAGCCTGCACCGCATCCAGCATGGAACGATCAAACGGCAATCCAGTGCGCCACAACTGCGCCATCGCCGGAATCGCGTCGCACTCCAACCTCCACGCCGTATGCAAATTTGCCGTAGCCAATAATTGGTTTAATAGTCCATCTAACAACGTAAGAACTCGAACATCATCCGCCGCATACGCAAGCTGGGACGGCGTTAAATCCTTCGACCAATCACTTTTCTGCTCTTCTTTAGGCAGGTCGAACTTGAGATACCGCTTAACGACGTGTTGTAAACCATTCTTTACATTCGGCAACCCGTTCGTCAACAGCCTGCTGGCCAACATGGTGCAGCAGATACTGCCATTCGGGTAAATGCCATGTTCCTGTAACCAACCGACATCAAAGACCGCGTTATGCGCCAGCCAAAACCTTTTAGTTGCAAAGAAATCCGCAATCTTTTCCCAGTCCTTGTCGTCTAGATCCCAACAATCCAACACAACAGGGTGCCGATCCAGCGCAGCGAACTGGAGCAACCGCATCTTGCCCATCTGCGGCTGGAGCTGAGTGGTTTCACAGTCAAAAGCAATGGTGACGGCGTTGGCAAGGGTGGCCAAGTCGGAAACAGAAGAGAAAACAGTCATGCCTGGTTGGGCGAATACCGCTCTACTGTAGCAGAAAAGACACCACTTAAGGCACTGGAGCTAAATAATACGCAAACCAAGCCCGCAAAGCATCACCGGTAGCAGTACCAGGCGAGGCCCGCAAAAGCTTTAACAGTTCCTTGTGGTTAGTAAACAACTTTGTCCCAGTGTCCTGGTACAACGTAAACCAGATGCCCTCGGTGTTATGAGTGCCAGGGTGGACATTAGCAAACACCTTAAAACTACCGCCGTCAAATGTACGGCTGATCCCGGCGGCAGTGGGTGTTACCCCAACTGCCTTTAGTACCGACGCCTTGAGTACCGACTCAGGAATTACAGATAACTGCCGCCAGGATGGTTCCATATCAACTAAAAACTACTTTACGGTAACCTTCAACGCGCTTTAGTGATGCCGCATCACCCCATTTAACAGCGTGACGCGGCAAGTCTATCTCACAAGTAAACCACTTATGTTCACATCTTAAACACTTACGATTTCGCACAATCGACTCAATGGTATCGTGCCTTGTATTGATAGTTCGTATCCTAACGGAGTCACACTTCGGGCAGTTCATAGCGATCCAGGTGTTTAATTAAGCGATCAAGATACCACCGCGCTTTAGACGCATTTAGCATCGGATCATCTTTGTCCCACATTCTTAATACATAACGTAGGACGTGGCCTTGGCAATTTCCCAGTACAGCATCGGGCGCACGACTAATCGCATCTTCGATGATGTCAATTACTTCGACGCGCCCGAACGTGTAATGAGCTGGAGCATTAACTTTATCCAAGGAGTCCGGCCTCATCTACATAGAACTCCAGATCCTCTAGCAAATCAGCCAGGGGGTGGTTCTCTTCGAACTCGATGAGTTCTTGGGTGCCAGTCGTAGCTGTGTACTCCCTGTAGGTACGCACCAGCTCAGCCACAGCCGAGTTCAACGTCTCAAGTTGTTCCGTAGTCATGAGTCTGCAAGCAGGGTGGAGCGGCTTCGACAGGCCGCAGATCTTTACTGTAGCACAGAACGGTTACCTATCCCAGAACTTTTCCGCAGCCTCTCGAATGGCCATCAATTCGGCGTCTGTACGGAGTACGTAAGGTGTGCTCCCTTGGGGGGTTACAAAATTTTTGTCCCCCCTGGTTAAATCGTTGCTATCAATGGCGTCTGAGGGGGGACACCTATTTTCGTGTCCCCCCTGCTTTGCCACTTCGACGGCTTGTTGTACAGGAGCTGCTCCAGCTTCCTCTTTTTTAGTGGATTTCAGGGGGGACACGGTAGGGGGTTGTCCCCCCTGACTACCCAGTCCCAGACTGGTTTTAGGGGAGGGGGGACATATATTCTCATATATATCACGCGAGAGTAAAGCAAAGTACCTTTTCACAAAATTTCCAGGCTTGATGGAACTACCTTCTTCTTTGCTTGTGATTAACCCACGACACTCCAAACGCTGGAGCGCCTTTTTGATACCGCCGACGCTGCCGCCGCACAGAGGGTCAGAGTTGAGCTCGGTCCTAGTACGCCCCTCTCCGGCCTTAGAAGCCACACGAAGGCGCTGGAGTACCCGATCCACCACGGAAGCCGGTGAACCGCTCTCCACGACCATCTCCACGTAGTCCTTGAGCTCGAACGTCAGGTCGTCGAGCATCTTGAGCAGCAGCTTGCTGCCGCCACGGCCTGCACGGCTCTTCTCGATGCCTATAAGGCGGCAGGAGGGGCCTGTCTGCTCCATTTCCTTATCGGAGGGCTTCTTGAGGCTCCACACCTCGTCCACGGCGTCTCTGAGTGCAGTCGTACCCCTAAACCCACCCGACTTATTGCTGTGATGGATCAGCACGATTGTGCAAGCCGGAAACAACCTGCCATTGTTATTAGCCAGCCAATAAATCGGCCCGGCAAACTCCTTTCTATTCTCATCAAACGCCGATCCCCTGGAACACCCAGTAATCGAATCAATCACAATCAATGCCGGTTGATGTTTTTTAACCAACGCAATAAATCTAAAATACCAGTTAATATCCCAACCCATAACAACACGAATCGGATCATTATGCCCCAACTCCAACTCCATCATTTGCTGCTTAACTTGCACCTCAGATTGATCCCCATTAAGAATCAACACATTCCCCTGTTTAACTGGAACAAAATCCCCACGTACAGAAAAAGGTAAACCTCTAGCAACATGCTTAGCTAGTGTCCACGCCGTCATAGATTTACCATCACCACCAGCACCGTGAATCATCACAACACCAGGTAAAGGCAACAAATCAGGAATCAAATACTCCAATTTAATATCTTTATCTATAAGGTAACCGATGTCCATATCATCATCCTGCTGCTCGTACTGGACCTGAGCAATCAACAAACGCTCCAGTGCGCCCGCATCTCGATAACCAGCCTCCAAGGCCAACGCATTCATACGGTGTGCCATCTCCGCCGGGTTATCCAACTCCTGGATCTCCCTAGCCTTCGCCACAAGCTTGGGAAACTCGATAGTCACCTGCCTAATACGAGTTACGTTGTCGCTCTCCACATCAACAACAACCTTGCGCAAATCCTCGGGCAACCACAACCTGCCGGGCATTTGCTGATCGGCCATCCAGAACAAGGTGCCCAACGACACCGGTCCCTTCCTAAACGACTTCCAGACTGGTTCACACGGATTCTCCTCCGTCCACTCCCCCGCATACTCGGGATCTTCTGCTGACCACGCCGACCATAAAGTCAACCCCAAATCCCCCGGCACCTCCGAGTGGATCGCCATACCAACCTTTATCCAGTGATCCCGACTACCAATGCCCTGCCCCGGTATGACCTTCAAAGCGCACTGGATCATCTCAGCAACTTCCGCCGGGTCCCTATCCGAGAAATCCAACGCTTTACGGTTTTTAATAAACCCCGCATCCTGCACTTCGCGCCCCGCCGCATCGCGCATCTCCGCCAACAACCACTCGGGCGCCACCGGCACCTCCTCCAGATCCCCCTCAAACCCATACGACCCAGCTGGAGCCTTCCCATCACTCGAACCCGGATATGTTCCGTAGATGAGCCCCTGGCGCCCCCAGAGCACTTCATACCCCGCCCCGGTATCTGACAACCCAAAACCTTTTACCTGGCCCCACAGCTCCTCAGGGACCCTAAAGAGGTACTTCGCCGCATTGCTCTTCGTACTGGTAACGACTGGAGCACCCTCAAGTGTGTCCTTCCACTTCTTCCGCAACCGCGACAGGTTCCGGTCCACATCAAGAAAAACAATCCCCTTACTACGAGGTCCGGCAAAAATACCTACAGCCTGGAATACCTCCGGCCTGCGCTCAATCTGTAACGCCACATCCGCAGGCGTCATCACATGATGGTGAGCCCTTTCAAACGGAGTCTTGCCTTTACTTAATTGCCCCGACTGCATGGGACATGTATTGGCATAAATCGGTGCGTAGGCAATACCTATCGGCAACTGCCGCACAAAGGCGAGCAGCTCTTGTGTAGTACACATGGTAAACTTCAGAGTGAGGTTGTTCAAAGACGCCCCGACCACCGAAAGGCGGCTGGGGCGTTTTTCTATGGTAACGCTTGACAGCATCCTGACAACCTGTTACTGTGTAAAAGTACAGCCCACCCTGGGCTACACAAACCACCAAACAGATGGCATTCCTCTCAAAAACCGCAACAGCCGCAATCACCCAAAAAAGCGGTGGCGCCTACCTTTCTCCCAGCAAAATTGCCGACGGAAGCAGCGCCCGTTTTGCCCTCCTCTCCGAAGAACCCCTTGAGTTCTGGGAAACCTGGGGCCAGGACAGCGCAGGCTCCATGAAGCCTTTCCGCTTCCCCCAAGAACCCACCCCAGAAGAAGTCGTACTGGAACTAGGCAGCTACACCCCACGCACCAAAGACAACGGCGGCCTCGACATCAAGTTTGCCATCGCCGTTCCCGTCTACCACTTTGAAGACGGCAAGGTAAAGGTTTTGCAACTTACCCAGAAGTCGATCATCTCCGAACTGGATCAAGTGGCACAGATGGAGGATTACGAGAACCTCCAGGAGTGGGATTTCATACTGTCCCGCACTGGCTCAAAACTCACCACTGTTTACACACTGCGCCCAGCACCCCGCAAAACCACCACTAACAAGGTGATTGAAGCTGCATGGTCCGAAACCCGTGCTGCCGGTTTCGACATTACCCGCCTACTAACGGGTGGAGATCCTTTCAAAGCCTAGTCCCCCACTACCTTTGCCCCTGGCCTTGCGCTGGGGGCTTTTTAGTGGTATTATGTAATGGGAAAGAGTATTTAAATGTTCCTGCAAGGCCACACTGGACTGGAGCAGGACAACACTGGCCCATTCCGCGTATACCGCGACGTTACGGGCAAGGTTTACCACAGCGTCACTCATATTCTCAAAGAAACCGCCAACAATGATGCACTGGAACGCTGGAAAGCCCGCATGGGGGATCGCGCTGGCGTTATCTCTAGCGTGGCCACCACCCGCGGCACCCGCGCCCATTCACGAGTGGAGTGGCGCCTCAAAACGGCACGTAAGCTCGCGCTTGCAGCACTCGCAAAGAGCACTGGAGCAACCACAGATGCCATATTCAGTGAGCGAAGCTCGCGAATCCCTAGCTCGATCTGGAAATGGGCACTGTCAAAAGCGTACAAAAGCAACCCACCAAAATTAGACCTGAGCTGCGTCGGTTACGGTCGCGGCCTTGATGCCTGGCTGGAACAACACTGCGCTGGCGAAGCAGGCGTGGAACTGCGCATTACATGCAGCCCGCCGTACCTCCACGCTGCCACCGCCTTATGCCACGGCTGGGCTGGAACATTCGACGCCGCTTTGTATCTGCGAGACCGCCCCGGCCTATGGCTGGTGGACTGGAAAACCAGCGCCACCCGTCGCGGCGCCGAACTGCTGGAGGACTACTTCGATCAACTCGGCGCCTACCACGCGGGAACCATTCAACACAACCCCAGCCAGGAGTTTGCAGGTGGAGCAGTCGTAATTGCCCGCCGCGCCGGTCCCCCCGATGTGCATTGGCTCAGTAAGGACGAACTACTGGAACGGTCGCACAACTTCCACGGTCGCTTCGTCACCTACCTTGAAAAGTTACGCACCCCCGCAGCACCACCACCAAAACCATGGGCAGATCTTGACGATATATGAAGCTGGAGCGCTTGCTACGCTCGCCTTTCATGCTACTGTTACACGGTACACATCACCACCTTGATGATGACCACAACCACCGCACCACTTCCTTGCTGGGACGCCACTTACGAGTCCAAAGGCTGGAGCTTGACCCTTTTCGACTGCATAAACCTTGCACACTGCGCAGCGGAACGTGCCGTTCAACACTGCACTAACGAGCGTTTCAACCGCGAATACGAAACCGCACGTATGTACGGCTCATGCTGGAACCGCTGATGCCTATTTACCGTGTTTTCCAATCCTGTAGTTATGACACCGCAGGCCAAACCTTTTTGATGCGTTGCATCGACTACGCCACGGCGCTGGAACGTGGCAAACACCTCTGCGGTTCCGCCTTTCAACGGGTGGAACTGACCGATGTTCTCCTACCCCCTTTCATTACCAACGAACACCACTCTGAAAGAACTGGGACATGATTGTGCGCAGCATGTGCGGCATGGTGCTGTGGGGCGAAGTGCTCCGCGCCACCACGCCGCCTTTCATACGGTATGTGACGTTTCGTAACACTCAAGGTGTTACCGAGGGCCAGATTGAACTGGGGCACTTTATGGCGCTCGCTGCACTCGCTCCGTTGCGTCTTGCGAGACTCACGTTGCCACCTGGGGCGGTTATGGAGTGTCAAAACTCGTTACGCTCGCTACCTACCACGAGGCAATAAGAAAACCCCCTGGAGCTCATCACTCCAAGGGGTTTCTTTTTGACTGGAGCTACGCAGGATTACATAGAATCTTCTATATCGTTCTGCATGAGGCGCAACGTGTTTTTGTTCCAGCGTTCATCAGTGCTGCGACCGTTAATATCCTCGGGAGAGTGCAGGTGCTCATCCCAATTATCTATAACCTCCTGGTTACCAAGCGACTTGATTGTGTCAAAAGCTGCTTCGATCTGGTCGTTGATTTCTGCTTGATATTTCATCATTTGTTGGTAGCAGATTTCATATTCTGCTGCTGTGTGTGGGTTGTTCATCGGGGGATTGTGTTTTATTTGGTGGTTGTGGAAACTGTGGAAAACTCAGCCAACACGTCGGCAGCGTTGACGGTGAGAGGGTGGTTCCTAGCGCGATCCAATGCAAGGTTCCTTTTCTGGCTTTGTTGCCAAAAAGGCAGGAGTTCCCGCTCAAGGCGAAGCGGCCCCTCTTTTCCATAATTCGAGTGGAGCGCCAGGAGATCGGTCCAGTCGGAATCCATCAGAATGCTGTGCTCTACTGCCCAACGAAGATCGGAATAATGCCGTTTTTCGAGGCGGATTTGATCGCGCTCGTCCTGTGTTGCCATGGTTCCCGTGGGTGTTGGGTGAACTCAGGAATACTACACTAGAAAGGGGGTAAACGCAAGGGGTTGACAGCTGGGGCATACCTGTCTATTGTATGAGAGTACACAACACCCGGCCACCTGAACCGGAAAATCAATGCAAACCGTCAACCGTCACACCAGAGCACCCAGGAATGGGCCCCGCTCTATCGTCTGCCCCCACTGTCAAAGCGTTAGCAAGGTGTTTCATTTTGCATGGTCAGCGCTTCAGTGCCCCGACTGTAAGACCATGACCGATAAGTACACCTGGCTACTCGTACCTTTACAACCCACCTACCTCTGAACCCATGAAAACTACCTATGCAGTGACCATGATCTGGAACATTCGCAGAATCGATCCCCAGGAGGACTCCGAAGAAACCGCAACTATTTTGGTTGTTTCAGATAGTGAAGAAAACGCAATCGAGCAAGCTATTGCTTCCTGCACTCAGGGAGACGAACCTGATGATGCCTTCGCTATAGAATACGCAACTCCTAACCCTGTGTAGTATGGTAGAAGCATATTGCGCTTTGTAATGGAAGAAAACGACACCGATTTAGAACTGGAGCAGAGCGACGAGATTGACGAGATTGAGGTTGAGGAAATATCAAATAGCGAATCGTTACCTGTTAAGAAAGAAAACAGACCCTACGGGAAACGTAACCCCAACGCACTGGTAGAGGAAAGGTGTCGCAGGCTATATAAGCGCCAATTGGAGGGGTTACCCACCAGGCACTTAGTCTACGACCATGCGACAAGAGAAAGCATCTCCCTTAGCACCGCTTGGCGCGACTGGGAAGTGGTGAAAGAACAGAATAGAGACGACTGGAACTTAGATCGTGAGAGTATAGTGTCACGTATCCAAGGAATGAGGCTTAGAGTGATAAATGCAGCCATAAGAAAGGGACAATTACAAACAGCGACACAAGCACTTAAAGATCTTGGCGCCGTCGTCGGGGAAGTGGCGCCTGAGCAACAAGCAATGTTGGCACCAATTCTTAACATTACGGTGGAAGAATCGCGCCCAAAAAACCTTTCATCAGGGTCTGAACCAGTTAATATCACTCCCGCGCTTGAATGTGTGCCAGAAAACCTTTCATTAGATGCTGATTAGCCTTTCATTATTGCCTTTCATTGCCTTTCATTGCCTTTCATTGCCTTTCATTGCCTGGGGCACTAAGGCACTAAGGCACTAAGGCACTAAGGCACCGCGCCCTAGTGCAAGCGTACTGCTAGGGCAGAGTCAAGGGCAGGGTCAGGCTGGGGCATCCTAGCACGGCACGGCAAGCGCAATTGAGAATTAATCGCAGTTATGTAGTGTGTAAACTTTTAATACTTTTTTTAGGATTCCCGCGGTTTGGCGGCCGGTTTGGCTGTATTGTATGAGAGCACAAACCAAGTGCAACCAAACCACCCTAAAACAAAATGACCCTCACCCACTTAACCAAACGATCGGCAAACGTTAAAACCGGCCCGATCCCTGTTTCCACATCCTCCCGTGAGAATTGCCCCAAAACTTGCCCATTCCGTTTGAATGGATGTTATGCAGAATCTGGAAAGCTTCGGTTACATTGGGATAAAGTGACAGCGGGAGAACGTGGCACGGATTGGCAAAAGTTTCTAGATAGTATTAAATCTCTGCCCGAAGCTACTTTTTGGCGCCATAATCAAGCGGGCGATATTAAAGACCCCAACACCGCAACTGGTACCAAACAGTTAGCACAACTAACTAACGCTAATCGCGGCCGCAAAGGTTACACATACACGCACCACAGATTAACACCCATCGGGGTGCAGAATCTAAAAGCCGCTACATCTCAAGGGTTCACAGTTAACGTCTCCGCTGATAGTGAACAGGCTGCAGATGTGGCGATTAGCAAAGGTTTAAGAGCGGTGTTTGTTGTTAACTCTACAGAAAAGCGTAGATTCTGGAATACCGCTTGGGGCAATCGTGTGGTTGTTTGTCCTGCTCAACTACACAAAAACATAGATTGTAAAACTTGCAAGTTGTGCCAATCGCGGCCGCAGAATGTGGCGATTGCTTTTCTGGCACACGGTAACGGCAAAAAGAAGGTCGAACAGCTTCTAGGCTGATACAATACAGACAAGCGCTAGACCCTAGCGCCCCAAACCACCAAACCAAACCCAATTATGAAGCGCGCAATCATGTATTCTGCTCTGGTGCTAGCCTGCTCGACCACATCAATTCCACTGGCGCTGTTTTGTACGGGCTGCGGCTTCTACTTTATTCTGAAGGGTGAAACTTAACCAAACTCCCACAGGCCCGCTTAACCGCGGGCCTTAGTCCAAACGTACCACCCGGGGTAGGGTAGGAGTTCTCGCGGCGCAGGTCACCGTCCCGGGAACCTACTGGTACAATCTCAACCTACTCTACCCTACTACACAACAGGGGGTAGGGGTCGAGTTCCTGTAGAGTAGTATCTAAGTACCGAAAAATAAGAAATCGTGTCGAACACCGGCTTAACATTACGCCACGCCCAGGGTCAAGTATTCAACAATCGCTCACGTTTCCGCGTCCTCGTTGCCGGTCGCCGCTTCGGTAAATCATATTTAGCTTGCATCGAACTTCTGCGTGGAGCAATCGAACGCCCCGGCGAAACATTCTTCTACGCAGCGCCAACATACCGAATGGCCAAAGATATTGCGTGGAAAGTATTAAAAAAGCTAGTCCCGCCAGCCTGGGTAAAGGCAAAAAACGAAACCGACCTAAAGCTGGAACTGGTAAACGGCAGCACGATCGAACTAAAAGGCACTGAAAACGCAATGGCGTTGCGCGGCAGAAGCCTATCCGGCGTGGTACTAGACGAAGCCGCCTTCATGGACCCCGAAGTCTGGTTCGAGGTGATCCGCCCCTCCCTTGCAGACAAACAAGGCTGGGCCTTATTCATCTCCACTCCGGATGGAACAGCCTCCTGGTTCTACGACCTCTGGTGTTACGCCGAAGAAGCCGAAAAGGACTGGAAACGCTGGCAATTTACCACTATCGACGGCGACAATGTACCACCCGCAGAGATCGAAGCAGCGCGAGGCCAACTCGATTCACGTACATTCCGCCAAGAATTTGAAGCCAGCTTTGAAAATCTAAGCGGTTTAGTCGCAATCAACTTCAGCGACGCCAACATAAGCACCGAAATCAAAGATATTCCCGTACTCCCCCTACTGGTGGGCCTGGACTTCAACGTATCCCCCATGTCCGCCGTGTGTGCCGTCAAATACCAGTCCGAACTCTGGGTATTCGACGAAATAATCCTCACCGGAGGCGCCACCACCTGGGATTTCTGCGAAACCCTAATTGACAAATACGGCATGGAGCGGCGAATCATCACCTGCCCCGACCCAACCGGCGCGGCCCGCAAAACCTCCGGCGTTGGAGCAACCGACCACTCAATCCTCCGCAAAGCGGGCCTCACCGTATCAACACCCCGCTCTCCCTGGAAGATCCGCGACAAAATAACCTGCGTAAACATGGGCCTCCTCGACGCCGCCGGAACCCGCCGCATCAAAATCCACCCCCGCTGCGTGGAACTAATCAAAAGTCTGCGCACTTTAACCTACACACCCCACACAAACATGCCCAACAAAAATCTCGGCGTGGATCACTCATTCGACGCCCTTGGTTACATGTGCCTACAAGTATTCAACCTTGCCAAACCGGAAAACATGGGCTCCACCGACTTCCGCGTCTGGTGACCTATACTGGAACTACCCGCTGGTACCGCGATGGCAGCAAAAAAGAAGACTAAAGCCGAAAAGAAAATAGCCAAAGTTATGACTGAATATGGCAAAGGCGAACTGCACTCAGGCAGCAAAAAGGGTCCAATTGTAACCAACCCCGCCCAAGCTCGTGCAATTGCCATGTCCGAAGCGGGCATGACCAAACCCAAGAAAAAGCCCGGCAAAAAGTAATGACCGTCACCACCACAATATGCACCGGAAGTTGCTCCAACCTATCAATTGACTTCGAGACCGATACACTCGAAGTAACAATGATATTTCCAGTTCCCGAAAGCGCCTACAACATCGCCTCCCTCGTCCACCGCCTAGTTGATGGCATCGAAGTAATCGTAGGCCAAGAAGAGGACGAATAATGGCAACCGACGGCGGCATCATCCACGATGGCGAGCTCACGATATGGACAGAAGGCAGCCGCACCACCACCGGCTACTTCACTTCCATCGAAGCCGTAGCCCACAACTGGGTCTTCCAAGTAACAGTTAGCGGCCTAACTGGCGGTGGCAAACAAGCCGTCTTCGACTACGAAGGTTCCCTCGATGGAACAAACTGGGGCCACCTAACTGTAGTATCAAAAAAAGCAGGTGATGTTAGTACGATCGATGCAGATGGCACACACATATTCTTTGCCCAAAATCAACCCAGCCGCTTCATCCGAGTCCACCTAACGACGCTAACTAGCAGCGGTACTGCGACTGTATCTGTCAAGATAGGAGCAATGTAACCCACCTCATGACTTATATCGGCGCAGTCGGCACCATCAGCAAGAACATCAGTGACACACCGTTCACGCGATCATTAGAAGCAATCGCGATGACCGCGAGCTGGAACGCGATGGCAGCGGTAACTTTAGGTTCGGATTTTATCCGCAGCCAAGCCTCAAGTTATTTACCACAAGAACCACGCGAAACCGACGAAGCGCACAAATCCCGAGTAGCACGTTCCGTACTTTCCCCGTACACCCAACGCATAATCGAGACAGCGGCTGGAGCGATTTTACGTAAGCCGATCCATATCGAAGGCGACGATTACTGGAAGAAGTTTGCAGAAAACGTAGACGGTTTGGGGTCAGATCTAAACGAATTTGCCCGCCGTATTTTAGTTTCGAGTTTAACTTATGGTCACAGCGCGATTTTAGTTGATTACCCCCCAGCCAGTGTTGCCTTAAGCCTTGCAGAAGAACGAGCACTGGAACGCGGCCCATATTTCGTACCAGTAGAAGCCCCACAGATTTGGGGTTGGCGGCAGGAGACAACACTACCTACATCACCATTAACGCAGGTACGAATCCACGAATACACAACACAACCGCAGGGCGATTTTGGCGAAACGCAAGTCGAACAGATGCGTGTAATTTACCCAGGCAGCTATGACTTGTACATCCAAGGCCAGAAGAGCTTTATTTTGCACGAGTCGGGCAAGTTTACCCTACCCGAAATCCCTGTTGTACCAATTTATGCAAACCGACTGGGGATGCTGCGTTCCCAACCACCACTTTTAGACATTGCAAACCTAAATATTACGCATTATCAACGCCAAGCCGACCTAATCCACGCGCTACATGTCGCCGCGATGCCTATTTTAATCCTTGAAGGATTTGATATGGATACAAACGAAGTATCAGTAGGCGTGAACTACGCATTATCAATGACCCCAGGCAACAAAGCATATTATGTGCAATCGGACGCCAGCAGTTTTGCAGCGCAAGCAGAAGAGATAAAAGCAATCGAAACACAAATGTCTACGTTAGGCATCACAAAACTATTCGGCCAAAAGTTCGTATCAGAATCAGCAGATTCAAAACGCATAGACCAGGCCCAATCTAACTCAGTGTTAGCAGTACTAAGCATGGAGGTATGTTCTGGCTTAAAACGTGCATTTGAGATGGCATCCCAGTATGTAGGCATCGAACCACCCGAAATCTACCTGGATCGTGATTTTGACTTCTACCGTTTGATCGGCCAGGATATAACAGCCATTACAGATCTAAACACCAAAGGCAAGTTATCCGACGAGACACTACTTGAGATTTTACGACGCGGCGAGATTTTACCAGACGACCTAGACATTGAAGACGAGCTGGAGCGTATTGCAGGTAACGGGGTTTCTACTACAGAAGAGCTAAACTACGAAAGTCCCGAGACCTAATTTTCCGTGCCTGAACAACAACTCGAAACGGCTCCAGTGGAGACCGCTATTGAGCAGCCCGTGGCTGAATCGTCTGATCTTGCAATGCAGATTGAAGCATTACGATCGAAGAATACGGAACTAATAGGCGAACGCCGCAGGGATAAGGAAGCCCGCGAAACATTACAACGCAGGTTAGACGAGATTGAAACTGTCCAAAAGGAAGCTAAACACCAACAACTAGAACAATCCGGTGAATTTCGCACCTTATGGGAAGAAGCACAAAAAACAAATGCCGAATTACAAAACCAGCTTCGTGACCGCGATCAACGCATCAGTGAGATCGAAACTAACTACAGCCGCGAACAACTAAAAGCCCGCACTATCACAGACCTAACCAGCGCTGGAGCGTTATCACCAGATCAACTTTACCGTCTGTTACAGGACGACATTCAATCTAAGGAAGGCGTTCCAGTAGCAATCAAAGGCGGCGTAGAGGTATCTTTAAGCGAGTATGTAGCAGGACTACGTAATCCTGGCAGCGGATACGAACACCATTTTGCGGCACAAAACCGTGCAGGAATGGGCACTACAACTGCACCACGCCCGAGCGTATTACCTGGAACATCAAATCCGTTTAGGCGTGAGAGCTGGAACATAACGGAACAGGTAAGGTTACTGTCCGAAAATCCAGATATGGCTAAACTATTGAAAGCGGAAGCAAATTCCTAGCCCTTGTGGGGCACCCCTGTGGGGAACGACCTATCCACCAATCCCCTGGTAATTAGACATGACTGCTGTTTTACAGAACTACGGTTCTGGCACAACTTTTCTCAGCAACTTAGTTGCACGTCCCGAGTTCCTGAGCTACGTATCTGAAGGCATTTTTGAGCAATCAAAGTGGATTCAGTCTGGTGTTGTACAACGTAACGCTGCATTGGACGCCCGCGCTGGCGGCACTCGTGTTCGCGTTCCATTTTTTGACAGCATTTCACCTACCGAGGTTGTAATCCAGTCAAACAACACCTGGGGCAGTGGCGGTTATATGAGTCCTGGTGGTATTACCGCCGACGAGCAGATCATGACGATCTTGCACCGTGGATTCTCCTATGCCGCAGACGACCTCAGCAAACTCGGCAGTGGCGCCGATCCTTTAGCTCATGTTCGTGACCAGCTAACTGCTGCGATCAACAAGCTCAAGACCACCACATTGTTGGCACAACTAAGCGGTCTTTTTGGCGCTATTGCTTCCGACGGTGTACTCGGTGCTAACACTGTAAACGCTTCGTTTGCAGGCGTTCCTGGTTCAGTAACTGAAGCCAACTACTTGACCGCTGCAAACGTTATCAAAGCCAAAACCAAGCTCGGTGAGCGCGGTTCTGAACTTGACGTTATTGCAATGCACTCCAACGTAGCTGCCTACTTGCAGCAAGTTGGGATGCTCACCTTTAGCACCTCTGCATTAGCCGCAGCAGGTTCTATTGTGTGGGGCGGTGGCGGAGTTGGTGTAACTGCTGAAGACGTAGCTCAGTTTGCTGGTCTGCGTGTTGTAATCGACGACCAACTCATCAGTTTAACCGGTGGTACTGCCACTCACATTGTTAAGTATCCCGTTTACCTGTTTAAGGGCGGCGTTATTTCCGAGGGTATCCAACAGGATCTCCGCATTGCAACCGACCGCAACATCTTGTCCCTCCAGGACGTGATGGCTGTTGATTACCATTGTGGTTATCACGTATTAGGAACCAAGTGGAATCAGGGCACTGACAACCCCACCAACGCAACATCTTCTGGCAACTTAGGCCATATCTCTAGTTGGACGTTAGCCTATACAAACGCCAAAAACGTACCACTGGTACGCATGTTGGTTAATACTCCTTTCGACATCACTGCTTACGCATAGATTGTCTTAACGGGTATAGGTAAAGAAGGGGGCCAACTCGGCCCCTTTTCTTTTATCCCAAACCAAGGCGTTGCTTTTCTTGTACTTCAAACAGTTCTTCTGTATGAACAGAAGACTTATACGACTGGAGAGCCAACTGATTAACAAGGACATAACTAACTTCAAGGGTATCACCAGCCTCCTGGTATGACATACCCTGGGATACAAGCTTTTGAATTTGGGGCATAACATCTTCCCACTTACGAGGCATGGGACGAACCGGTGGACAAGCTAAAACCACATCAGCTTCAAGAGTGTCAGAAACTTTTTTGATTGCCATGAAAATTGCAAGATTCTACATTACAGATGGTACTGCACATTGGTGGGTAGATGCCCCGTGGTCACAACGCCACGATGTAGATGCAGATGTAGCAATGGACGGCCACAAAATCTACCATGTGTCGTTCCCAAACATTCAAGACAAGACAAGCCGCCCAACAAAAAGGGAATTACCGCTAAAGGCAGCTCGCTATTTGCAGCACATGGCTTAAACTAGAACATAAACCGCTGTCGCCATGCCAACGTTGATCGCTACTGTAGCTGGGACGACCTCGAACTCGTATGTCACGGTAGCTGCGGCGACGGTATATTTTGGCGATCGTCTTGGTAATGCAAACTGGGCAGCAGCAACTGCCGACGACAAAGCAGCAGCATTGATCACAGCAACGAGCTGGCTGGAAAGTTTGGAATATTACGGTGACCGCGCCAGCACAACGCAAGCATTGAAATGGCCGAGAACGGATGTTAGTTGTGATGGGGTAGAAGCGGATGCAACTTACATTCCGCTTGATATCCAAGCAGCAACTGCGGAAACAGCACAAGCACTAATCACGACACCAACGTTAATGCGCGGCTCCACAACAGGCCCTGGAGCGTACGAAAAAGTAGAGTTAGGGGATCTTAAGGTGCAATACCGTGGTACAGATGAGGTCTTGTCAGTGGATAATATTATAGATGTGTTGCCGTGGCTAAAAAGCTACTTGCGTTGCTGGGTACGCAACGCATCCAACGTGCGTCAGATCCCTACCTATAGAAACTAATGGCTGCTATAGATGACACGTTCGGTCCTATCCCAAGTCCTTTGATTGACAAGTGGGGGATTCCCATCACCTATATAAAAGCTGGAACGGATAGCTACAATACTACAACCGGCGCAGTAACCGTAACTGACACCAACGTAACATTAAACGCAATTATAACCGTAGTACACAAACAAGAAAACGAGAATTTATACCAAGTAGGAGATTTGAAAGTTTACATTGCTGCTGCATCATTACCTGCGTACCAACCATCAGTACGAGACCGCATCCAATATTTAGAAAACAGCATAAGCCGTGAAGCACGAGTCATAGAAATCAAAACCTACCGTGGAGCAGCACCAATATTTTTCAACATTATTGCGAGGCCAGAGTAATGGCAAGAGATCTTAAATTCTTAGTAAAAGACCTAAAGGATGTAACAATTCGCGCAGCAAGAACAACCTGCGTCCAAATAATGAACGGCTTGGTAGAAGCAGGTCCAGGTTATAGCGGGGAGTTTTCATCTGCGTGGTACGCCGTACCTAAAGGCGACTCTCCAGGTGGCCCCCGCAAGGCATCCGGTCTGTATAAATACGACCTGCGAAATGTACCGGCAACAAAATTCCAAACATCAGGAATTTGGTACACTATCGTCAACGGAGCGCCCCATGCCGACGTGGCTATGGACCTCACCCCTTACGTGTATGATCCTGACAGACCTGACGGTAAGGCAGTCAAACCTCAAACCACAGGATACCGCCCTGCTAACGCAACCCGAGGTCAATTAACTGGAAGCAAAGGCCCCAACACAAGTACCGCACCCAAAGACTGGTGGCCTACATATAGTGTTGGCGGGGCTCTAAGTAAAGATCTAGCTAGAGGCTTTAGAACAGGTTTTGGTAAAGCAACGGGGTTTAGCTAATGAACTACCAATCAATTCGAGCAGCATACGAAGTACCAATTGCTACTGCATGTGCAGCACTAAGTCCTGCCGTTCCGGTCTTCTTCGACAACCTAGCTGCATCGACCCTAACCAGTACAAGCGAATATGTAATGGTAAACATTACATTTGGCTTAACAACAGAAGTAGCACTAAAAGCAGATTTTGACTATGTACGTGGAGCGATTATTTGTCGTGTCCACACCCCAAAAGGTAAAGGTTCGGCTCGCAATCAAACAATAATTGCTGCAATAACAGGAGCATTCCAGACATTAAACGCGACTCCACGCGCAGCGGGCGCAGGTGTGTATGCCCGCGTAAACCAAATCGATGGGCCTACTTTTGACGCGCCAGCAGATCTACCACACTACATAGGTAGATTTAGCTGCGGTTTTATTGCTTCTGTGTACACCTAACTGCATATTTGAATTGGCGCGTTAGAATATAAACAGCCGGGCCGCGCCCGCATACCGTTGCCCTTTTTTCCATGGCCGTTACTGTTCTTTCCGGCACGTCCGGCGCTCTCTACTACAAGCCCGCTGGCACCATTGGCGATTTTGGCGAGACCAACGTCAGCGTTGCTAACGACGAAATTACCGTTGAGCAGTACCTTAATTTTAAGGCAGGCGATCCAGTTAAATTCCGCGTTGTAAACACTCAAACCGGTGCGGCTGGTTCCGGCACATTGCCCGCACCAATCAGCTCAGCCACTACTTATTTTGTATTAAGTTATGTTGCCGCTACGGGTGTATTGACCGTATCAACCAGT
>Ga0209353_10000559_pt1 | contig 22588 bp, 19 predicted proteins | sample LauGreSpBDMM15SD_2_FD_187561 | JGI IMG/M metagenome (GOLD analysis project Ga0209353, IMG submission 187561) | Freshwater lake microbial communities from Lake Michigan, USA - Sp13.BD.MM15.SD (SPAdes) (version 2) | ecosystem: Environmental > Aquatic > Freshwater > Lake | place: Lake Michigan...
AGAAGTCACCAATAAAACTGGCTCATTTCCTACTAATTTCTTAATAATTGGTGCTGAAAAAAGTGCGTTTTCACGCGTGTTCAATGCTTTGGTTTCTACATAAATGTCATTGGAATCTACACCGGCGTAAAGCAGAACCTGACGCAATTGCAAGGCTTCTATGAGTACAGTATCTTTTGCAGGGGTAGTTCCACCGGTAATTAAAATCTTGTCAATTTTGCCCATTCTGTACAATTGCAATGGGTGTAAAATTCGGTCAGCACCTCTGTTAAAATACACCCTATCATAAGGTTCCTGACCATAATTGGTAACTCCTGTAAGAATTACCGCCAGGCGATGGTGTTTCACTTCTTTGATGGGGCAGGGTTGTAATTCCCAGGTGTGTAATAATTTATTGGCAAGGTATCCATTCGAAAAAAACAAATATACTACAGTCAGTGCAATCAAGATTTTCTTTCTTTTGGTCGGCGAAAAAACGGCCCATAACAACAATACAAGCATCCAAACCGCTGGCATGATCACATAAAAGAGAATCTTAGAAAGGACAAAAAACATATTAGTTGATAGAGAATGGTGGGACTTTCATTACTGGTGCATTGTGAAAAACCAGGGTATAGATATGGTAAGTAAAATAATCTATCAATGGAAATGCATTTAACTGCCTGATGATTTCTTGTTTGGAGGATGCATCCATTGTTATCCATAGTTTTCCCCTGTCCATCGACAAGCTGTAACTGGTCACGATACCTTTCAGCATCAAGCGATTCACCATGGTTCTTTGCGCTGGAATTTTTGCTAAAAAATCCTCTTCCAAATCTTCCGGTAAAGTGATATCAATCATGAATTCTGCCATTGCTTTATGAATTAGATTGTTGTGAATGTATCAATATGTCCTGAACCTCATTGTTCAGGTCGACTTCTCCAAACGGTAACACCTTGCAATTATGGTTATTTTTTTTCATTAAATCAATTAAAACCTGAACGTCAGCACCTTCCTTAACCTGATGGTACTCAAGTATCAATTGGTCAATAAAATGCATTTTATTTTTTAAAATCAATTCTTCAATCACCAATAATTCTGCACCTTCTATGTCCATTTTAACCAATGCTACAGGTTCATTGATGTATTGTGATAACATCGCAGTTTGCACCTTTATTGTATTTTCATTCCCTCTAAATGAAAACAAACTTCCTCGTAAAGAGCCCTCTTCAACATTGTTTTTTCGAAACAATTCTTCCCCCACTTTATTGCTCAAGGCCAATGGGTAAACCAATACATTTTCCAACTGATTGTTAAATACATTGCGCTGAAGAAAACCGACATTTTGAGGTTCAGGTTCAAAGGCGAGTACTTTTGCATCGGGACAAATCAATTTAAAAAACAGTACCGACAAGCCAATATTGCTACCGCAGTCGATGATGGTTGGTGACTTTTGGGTGGTGGTAAAACGATACACCTGGTAAATAAAAATTTCTTTGAAGGAATACAAAAATGTTTCATAAGAATTAAATGCGATGGAATTGCCAAAAATATTTCCAGTGTATTCAGGCCTGGGAAATCGTCTGTAAAACGACGCATTCAACCTGAATTTCAAATACATCACAAACAAAGTGAATTTATTGAACAGCGATTTTTGACTCCAAAGCCTTCCTGCAACAACTATAATATCAATGAAAATAAACTTGGGCTTCAAATTGCTTTTTTTTTTATAAATATATCTTTGGACTGAATGCTACAAAACTAATTAATTTTATTGATTAAGAAGGACTTATGAAATACTTTTTCCACCAATACTGAAATACAATCAATGCCCAGATCCTGGCATGCACGTCTTCAGGATTATTTGAAAACAATTTTTGCTTCACCTTTCTGATTTCATTGATATCAAAAACACCTTGCGCGATTATAAATTCATCTTCCAACAAATCATTCAAAATCAAGTCTTTCAGGTCATTTCTAAACCATTTCAACAAAGGTACTTCAAAACCATGTTTGGGTCTATTGTACAATTCCGCAGGCAACAAATGCCTGAAAGCATCCTGCACAATTCGTTTTTTAGATTTGGCATTGATCTTATATTTTTCGGGCAATGAAAAAGCAAAATCCACCACGCGATAATCCAAAAATGGCACCCTTACTTCTAAGGAATTGGCCATCGACATCATGTCGACTTTTACCAGCATGTCGTTTTGTAACACCAAATCTATGTCAGTTCTTAGCACTTCGTTAATCCCTGAATCTGCCGTGAAATGTTTTAAGATTTCGGCTTTTCTTGATTGATGAATGGCTGTATTATATTTTTGTTGGTACGCAGGCGTCAACATCGCAAAACTTTGCGCTTCGTCGCCAAATCCTGCCCAACGCCAATAGCGTTCTGAAGTCGACAACTTTGCTCCTTCCGCAAAACGGTGCAATTGTCGGATGATATTTCCAGCTTTGCTGTTCCTGGATTTAGGTAAGGTTTTCCACAAAGGACTCAAGGTTTTAATCGCCGCCGCAGGCACACCTCCATGGGTAATTTTATACTCGCCCATGTATTTGTTGTAGCCGGCAAACAACTCATCGGCCCCATCACCCGACAGCGCCACCTTCACTTCCTGACGGGTCAATTTACTCAAAATAAACACCGCCAAAGCAGAGGAATCAGCAAATGGTTCATCTAAATAATCCAAGACATCATACAAATTGGCCAACAAATCATCGTTGGTAAGTGAAAATACAGTATGATTGGTTTTGTATTTGTCGGCCACCAAAAGCGCATAATTGGTTTCGTCGAAATACGGCTCGTCTTTGTAGCCAATAGAAAAAGTATTGAGTTGATTGGTATATTTAGAAGCCAAAGCCACGATTACAGAAGAATCAATTCCCCCGCTCAAAAATGCCCCTAATGGCACATCGGCAATCAAACGCAAACGCACAGCGTCGTCTAACAAATCATGCAATTGTTTTTGAGCGTCTTCGTAACTCAGCGCTGTAGCATTCGCCACTTTTTCATGGTAAGGAATATCGTAATACTGCGCTTTGTCAACTTTATTTCCATTGATTTGAAAATAATTGCCGACTGGAAATTTCTCTATGTTTTCAAACATGCTTGAAGGCGCCGGTACATAGTTAAAATGCAGGTAATTGGCCAAAGCCACCGCATCTAATTTTTTAGTCAAGCCCAAGGCCAACAAGGCTTTTATTTCTGAAGCAAAGCAAAGTTTGTCTTCATCTTGGTAAATAAACAAAGGTTTGATGCCATAACGGTCACGGGCAATGAACAAACTATGGTCATGGTTGTCATAAATCGAAAAGGCGAAAAAGCCATTCAATTGGTTCAGGCAAGCCTCCCCATCCTGTATGTATAATTTCAACAATACTTCTGTATCAGAATCTGATTTAAAAGTGTGTCCTTTTTCAATCAGAGAAGCTTTCAGGGATTTGTAGTTAAAAATCTCGCCATTAAAAACAATGGTATAACGGCCAGTTTCTTCTGTTTTAGGTTGATTTCCCTCAGGGGAAACATCAATGATGGATAACCTGGCATGCGCCAAAGCGACATTGCCTTGCAGGAATGTACCCGCGTTATCGGGCCCCCTTTTAGCCAAAGTAGTATTCGCTTTTGCTAGATTATCAAAAGTGCTTTTTCCTTTTTCATTAAAAGCATATATCCCTACGATTCCACACATGGTATTTTATATTATTAATCAAATATTTTAACTAAGCTTAATGGCAAACGCATTAAAAATTCAGAATACTAAATTCAATCCCTTAGGCCTCATCCCAAACCCTTCTCCAAAAGGAGAAGGGCTTTTACATTCCGTTTTAATTTTAAATTTTTACTTCATTTACTCGCTAATTCTATGGACTTTAATGCAACTGAATGTTAAATTTGCAAGTCCCTCTTCACGGGAGAGGGATTGAGGGTGAAGCTTTATGATTGAATTCTTACCACTACTATTTGTGTAGCAATGATCAAACACAAGCCATTCCATGTCTCAGACATTAATTTTTTTAATAATTCCAGTGTGTTGGGTTCGACTGTTTGTATGTATAGCATCTGAAATTACTTATGGGTTCATCAAAAATAGTGGCACAAAAACACAATGTTTTGGCATCCAAACTTCTTGCATTCAAACTTGTTTCTTTTATAACAGCTAATCCATAGATTTTTTTAATAAGATTCCAATCGCCCAAAGTTCCTAAAGTCAGCACTCTTTCAATGATAAATTTCTTATTTTTGGTCAAATCAATACTAGACTTATCTGTGTCCCAAAATAAAGTTTCGCTAAAATCTTTATAAGTAATTGTTTCCATATATAAATTATCTAAAGCTGTAACTATTCAAATATCTTCCCGGGATTCAAAATGTGATTTGGATCAAATACTTTTTTGATTCCTTTCATCAAATCAATCACCGTTTTAGACAAAGCGATTTCGATATAAGGTTTTTGCACATAGCCAATGCCATGTTCACCCGAAATGGTACCCCCTAAAGCAACCGTCAATCGGAACAATTCCTTGATTCCTTCGATTACCGAAGTATTCCATTGTTCCTCGCTCAAGTTACCTTTTATGATAAAGATATGCAAATTTCCATCACCAGCATGTCCAAAGCAAACCGATTCAAAGCCAAACTTACCCCCAATTTCTTTGATACCTTTGATCAAAGCAGGCAAAGCCGCACGAGGTACTACAGTATCTTCTTCTTTGTAAATAGAATTGGCTTTTACCCCATGCGCCACGTTTCTACGCAATTTCCACAAATCTACTTTTTGTTGCGCCGAATCGGCCATCAAGAGTTCTCCCACCTCAAATTCCTGCAACACCTCATAGATTTTTTCGGCCTCTTTCATCAACACGTCCATGTCATTGCCATCGACTTCTATCAGCAAATGGGCCTGGTCAGTATCGGTCAACACCATATCGAGTTTCAAATAGTCAACTGCCCAAAGAATGGCATCACGCTCCATAAATTCCAAAGCAGAAGGCGTAATTCCAGCCCTAAAAATAGCGGAAACGGCCGCACAAGCTTGTTCGGAAGACGCAAAAGGCGCCAACATGACCAGGTCTTTGCTTGGCAAAGGAATAAGTTTCAATACGATTTTGGTAATCACGCCCAACGTCCCTTCAGAGCCAATCATCAATTGGGTTAAATTATACCCTGTGGCATTTTTGAGAACATTGGCACCTGTCCAGATGATTTCACCGGTAGGCAAAACCACTTCTAAATTCAATACATAATCTTTGGTAACGCCATACTTTACGGCTTTCGGACCACCAGAAGATTCTGCCATATTGCCTCCCAAAAAGCAACTTCCCCTACTCGATGGATCAGGAGGATAAAATAAACCCTGAGCAGCAACGGTTTCTTGGAAATATTGGGTCACTACTCCTGGTTCCACGGTGGCTTGCAGGTTTTGATCGTCGATATGAAGAATTTTATTAAAGCGTTCCATGGCCAATACCAAGCCTTTATGGATAGGTAAAGCGCCGCCGCTCAAACCTGTACCAGCCCCTCGAGGCGTTACAGGCACCTTAAACTGATTGCAAAGTATCAATATTTTACTAATCTCCTCCGCATTGGAAGGCTTCACCACCACATCAGGTAAAAATAAAAAATCTTCTGTTTCATCGTGGCCATAGTGGTGCAGACTTTCTTGGTCAACATACACATGCTCGGCACCAACGATGGCTTTTAATTGGGATATATAGGGCATATTTTTAAGTATTAAGTAAGTACTAGGTATTAGGTATTAAGAAAGTACTAGGTATTAGGTATTAAGTATTAGGAATTAAGTATGTCGTGTCTTTGTACTTAATACCATTTACTTGATACTTTGTACCTTTTCTTTATACCTATTTAAAATAAAATGGTTAGAGGATTGCACAAATAGCGTCAAAACACCTTTACTTTGTACTTAATACTTAATACCTTGTACCTAATACTTCGTACTTGATACCTTGTACCTAATACTTTGTACCTAATACCTTGTACCAATAAAATGAATCTTCCTCAAAATATAAGTCTCAAACTTACAAAAATTATCCTTTTGTACATACTCTTAGGGTTGATATTCCCTATGGGAACTTCTTGTAAACGGAATAAATCTGTGTCGAAAAAATCAGCACATGTTAGTCCGAGTCACAAAAAATTGGTTTCCAAAGCAATTGAAGCCACGAGAGCGTATACGGGCGTTCCTTACAAATTTGGGGGCATCAACAAAGTAGGCATGGATTGTTCGGGATTGCTTTTTACAGCGTTCAAAGACATCGGCATTGATATCCCTCGCCCCTCCAAAGAACAGTGTTTGTTTGGTCAGGAAATAAAGTTAAATGATTTACAACCTGGCGATTGGTTATTTTTCTCCGACAAAGAAGGTAGTTCAAAAATTGTACATGTGGGCATGGTTACGGAAGTAAGAAATGAAGAAGATATCCGTTTTATCAATGCCAGCAATAAGATGGGCGTGGTGGAAGACCAATTGTTTATTAAGTATTGGCAAAAAGTATTTGTAAAAGCGGTGAGACCGAAGTGTTTTGAATAGTGTAGGGTTGTATGTAGTGTTATCAGTACAGCCTAAAAATACAACTCAAAAGAGTGACACGATTCCTTTCTATAAGCTTAACTGTTGTTGAAAAGTATAATGGAATAAGTTCATGACAAAGTGTTACGACATGTCTCCACTACCTATGAATGAGTATTTTTTTCATAAAAACTTCATTTAAGTTATTAATTTTAAGCAGGTAAACACCGTTGTTTAAAAAAGATAAATCAATGCTTTTGGAGACCAATTCAGTTTGCTCAGCAAATACTTGCACACCAGCCATATCAAATACAGAAATTGACGATGCTCCACTTAAATGATTGATTTCAAATACTCCTTTACTCGGATTTGGTGAAACATTGGTAGATATATGCGCTTTGCAATGCGAGGCAATAATATTGCTTTTTTCAAAAGATTTGTCATAATTGGTTTGAACTAACCTGAAATAGTCGAAATCTGAAGATTGGGGCAATTTTACAGCATATTTAGTAATGTGTTTTGTAGTACCAGCACCCTTCATTTTATAAATTTCTTTAAAATTTTTGCCATCAGCTGAGGCTTCAATTGTAAAAAAATCATTGTTTTCTTCCATTGTTGTTGTCCATTCTATTTTCACTTCATCTTTTATACATAAAATCTTGAAGTCAACCAATTTTACTGGCAAAGCAATAGAACCGAAAAAGGTTTTAACTGAAAATCCACCACCTCTGCCACCAAAAAATACATTGGTATTTTCAATTGGCGTACAGACTGAATTATTTATAAAATTTTGTGCAAACCCATCAGCATTGCCACCAAAAAACACATTGGTATTTTCAAGTGGCGCACAGACTGAATTATTTATAAAATTGTGTGCAAACCCATCAGCATTTCCACCAAAAAACACATTGGTGTTTTCAAGTGGCGCACAGACTGAATTATTTATAAAATTGTGTGCAAACCCATCAGCATTGCCACCAAAAAACACATTGGTGTTTTCAAGTGGCGCACAGACTGAATTATTTATAAAATTTTGTGCAAACCCATCAGCACTGCCACCAAAAAACACATTGGTGTTTTCTAAAGCAGTACAGGTAGAGGCAAAGAAGTAATTAGTAGACGCAATATATTGACGCCCACCAATATATTGAGCGGTGCAAATAAAGGAATTGAATAGTAATGCTAGGCTCAAATAAATTAATTTCATACAACCAAATTATTACCTAACACCGCGTCCTCCACAAACTGATGAACGGGAATTGTTTAAATTTGTAGTCATATTTTGTCTGGTGCTAACGCGTAAATGGTCCCAGCCTTGAATCCAATCCCCACCCCGCATTACAGCACCTAAAGTACCTCCACCTGCAGCTGGCCACCCCATAATATTGGCTTCTCCTAAAACGCTCAATTCTCCGTCCCCACATGTGTTTGTAAAAGTCGAATAATTGAAATTGTACCCACCAGCACATTGTTCTGATACATTGCCCGACATATCCATAACCCCATAAAAAGATGCGCCGGCCTCAACTCTACTTGTTGCGGCACGAGGAGCAAATCCACATCTCAATGGTCCAAAATTGGTATTGTTTGCCCCATAAGCACATAAGCCAACCCCAGAAGCCGTAGAAACCTCACTACTTTGTCCACTATTGGTAAGAGCATTTGAATGTGCTTGCAATAAAACAGTTGATCCCCAGGCATATTCATTTGCCAATGCCGCAGTAGACCCTCTGCAAACTTTTTCAAATTCAAATTCCGTCATTGGTCTTAATGCGGACCAATCTAAATAGGCCGTTAAATCTTTCCAACTCAACCAATTGCAAGCGATGCTTTGTCCGTCGTCGGTTTCATCAAAAGTACCGTTATTGTTTAAATCACATCCATAAACAGCCGGCACATTGTTAGATACACCTACGGTTTTGATCCTAATGCCATTTCGACAATTGGTTGTTCCTGCGATGGCTAAAGTTCCAACCGCTGAGGCTGGAGAATTGGCGGTTTTATTTAATTGTAAGTTATACGTTAAGGTATTCAGGTAAGTAGCAAACTGCTCTTGGCTAATTTCATATTTCATGCAGTAAAATGAATTCCAACCCAATGGAAAGGTGGCGGGTAAAGGTGAAGTTGAGCCATACCCACTAACTTGATACACACTAGAAGCTCCTAATCCTGCTGATTGAATTCCTTCTGTAATTGTAATGCCTGAAAAGGTATAACCACTTGCCCCATCACCAATAACAAAATTTCCAGCGGGTATATTTACCATTTCAATCCCAAATACTTTGTAATTGTAAGCGGCATCCACAAGTGATGCAAATTTTAACCTGATTGTAGCACTGGCTATATTGGTGATGGATGCAGTATTTAGTTTTAAAAACACCCCTTTTGCATCGTTAACTGTTTCTACTGTTAGTTGCGATCCTCCAATGGTATGGTCAATAGCCGTTGTACTTAAATCAACATGTCGCCAAATATTGTCAGTACAATTTTGATACTTCACAAAAATCCAAACCGCATCATGATTGCTAGGACCTGAAGCTACTTTCCAGGCATTGTCCCATTGTACTGTAAATTCAATGGTAGTACTTGAAGGCAAGGTTGGGGTTCCAATTTGTAAATTGTTGGCCTTCGCAATTGAAAAGAATAATGAACACAAAATCAGGAGGATATTTTTTTTCATTTTTATAAATTTAATAATAATTATACAAATTCAATTTCAAATTTAATAAATAAATAAATAAATAAATAGAAATAATTTGACGATTTTTTTTAAGTAGTATTATTAGTAAAAAACGCATTAACATAAAATTGGCTTAAAATGCATCGCCACGCTCGTAAATTCGCACTTTCGTGCTCATTTATACAGGAAATGGAGCGAGTCTTTTATCACGAATTTTTGATTCATGACAATAATACTCTTCTTCTTTTAAGCATGAAGAATCAATTTAATCGGATGTAAAGCACTTATTCTAAAGGTATAGGATTGGGGAGCGAGGCCTTAATCAGGAAATTTGGTAATATGTTGCTTTATCACGTTTTCCCTAGAAAAAAACAAAATAATTTGTAATGAAACAAATTAATACTACCTTTGAAAGCATAACTTAAATTAATCGATTGAAGCAATTCAACGTTAAAAATTTAAAATTCATCAATCCTAAAAGGGGGATTAGCTCAGCTGGCTAGAGCGCTTGGCTGGCAGTCAAGAGGTCATCGGTTCGAACCCGATATTCTCCACCATATTAAAAAAGCCATTTAAAGTGATTTAAATGGCTTTTTTAATACCTAAAAACATAGTCGTTTGGGGTTATTTAGCACTGTTTTAGCACTTGTACCATCCGTCTACCTGATAATCACCAAACCTTGGTAAGTATTGTTTACCGCTTGGCCTTGTAGGTTGTAAGTGTTGGCAATGGTTTTGGTTGGGGTGGTGGGAGTTTCTTCGATGCCTGTAGTGCAGGTTTCTGAGTAAGTTGCAGTAGGGTCTTAAGACCAGTTTGTTTTATCCTTAGAATTTAGGGCTGTGATGCAGGCTAAGTTTGGGTTATTGAAACAATAAAGATTATTTAAGTTAGCATTGTTACTAACATTTAAAGTTGTAAGTTGATTAAATGCACAATATAAATTAGTCAAAGCAGTATTATTACTTACATCTAAAATTGTTAGATTATTTTTTATAGCAATTTAGATAAGTCAAAGCAATATTCTTACTTATATCTAAGTCAGTAAGTGGATTTGAATAACATAAAAGCATCGTTATATTAACAAAAGCTTCAATACCTATTAATGAAGAAATTCCTTTAGTAGGAATAACTATTTCCCCTTTAAAAGCTATTGCCTCAGCAACTGATATTTCAGTATCTTTATTGGTATTGATTGAATCCGTTTTAAATACCAAATAAGTCTTAAAAATCGCATCAGAAAAATAGTCACATTTTGTCCTTGAAGAGGATCGCAAAAGCAAACAATGAAATGGAAATAAATATTTTTTCATAAATAAAGAGTTGAAATATTTTCAAAGATAGTTTAAAATTGTATCAAACACCAATAACTAAATGGTACTATTTCCGTATGCCCATTTTGTGCTATTGTAACAATAATATACTGTATTAATACAATAATTTAAGCATAAAAACATTATTCTACAAAATTCTAATTTCAACATTTTGAGTACCAATAAGCCTTCTTCCCATTTGAAAAAAGCCATTACTCCCTTAATGTTATGGGGGCTTGGGGTAGGTTATGTGATTTCGGGAATGTATTGCGGCTGGAACCTGGGCTTAAAAGAGGGAGGTACTTTGGGCCTGGCCATTGCGACTTTGTTTATTATTGTAATGTATGTCGCTTTTAGTTTTTCTTATGCCGAATTGGCCTGTGCCATCCCCAAAGCGGGCGGCGTTTTTGACTACGCTTCTCGGGCATTGGGCAAAGACATCGGATTCCTGGCGGGCATGGCCCAAAACATAGAATTTATCTTCGCTCCTCCTGCCATTTCATTTGCCATCGGCGCTTACTTCAATTTATTTTATCCCGACATTCCCATCGTTCATATTGCCATTGCGGTCTATGTATTGTTTACCGCTTTGAACATTTATGGCGTGCAGGCAGCGGCGCGGTTTGAACTCATCATTACGGTGTTGGCTGTAGGTGAATTGTTGTTGTTTTCGGGAGTAACTTTACCGCATTTCCAGTGGAGCAATTTAACAAACAATGCTTTACCCAATGGCTGGATGGGCATATTCGCCGCCATTCCTTTTGCGATTTGGTTTTTCCTGGGCATTGAAGGCATCGCCAACGTGGCCGAAGAAACCATAGCTCCTCAAAAAAATATTTCCAAAGGTTTTGGCTCCACTATCCTGACATTGGTCATTTTATGTATCCTGACTTTTGTATCTGCCATAGGCGTCAATGGTTGGGAAACGGTCGTGTACAATGCCGATGGAGGGGTTTCAGATTCTCCGTTGCCTTTGGCAATGGCCAAAATTGTTGGAAACAACAGTTTCTTATTTCACATCCTGATTACAGTGGGTTTGTTTGGCTTGGTGGCTTCCTTCAATGGTTTGCTATTGGCGGCAGGTCGCTCCTCTTTTGAGTTTGGTCGGGGCGGTTTTGCGCCAAGCTTTATTGGCAAAGTACATCCCAAATTCAAAACGCCTGCCAATGCTTTGTTGGTAAATATGGGCATCGGCATTTTGGCTTTATTGACCAATAAAACGGGAGAAATCATCACCATTGCGGTATTTGGAGCTTTGAGTCTTTATGTGATAGCAATGGTGAGTCTAATTGTTTTGCGCATCAAAGAACCCGAACTTCCTCGTCCATACAAGGCACCATTTTACCCATACAGTCCCATCATTGCACTGGTGATTGCATTAGTTTCTTTGGTTTCCATCACTTACTTTAGTGGCAAGATCGCGTTGATTTACCTTGGGTTTCTCCTCGTCTCCTATTTATGTTTCAAGTTGTTTTACAAAAAAGGCAATTCCAATGAATGAAAAACAAATCATAGACTACGTCAAAAATCATCCTTCTGGAAAAGTAAAAATCGCTTTGACCGATATTGATGGAGTACTCCGAGGCAAATACATCAGTGTCGATAAATTTCTTTCTGGTCTTGATGGGCACATCGGATTTTGTGAGGTGGTTTTCGGCTGGGATTCCAATGACCTTGCTTACGACAATGCTACTTTCAGCGGTTGGCACACGGGCTATCCCGACCGTACAGCAAGAATAGATTTATCTACTTTTAGAAAAATTCCCTGGGAAAATGAGGTGCCGTTTTTCTTATGTGCATTGACCGGCGACGCCAATTACGTTTGCCCGAGAAGTGTATTAAAAAAAGTGATTGAGGAGGCCAAAGCATTGGGCTTCAATCCTTATTTCAGCCAGGAATTTGAATGGTTTAATTTTGAAGAAACCCCTCATAGTTTACAGGAAAAGAAGTTTATCGGTTTAAAACCACTTACTCCCGGCATGTTTGGTTATTCCATACTGCGCAGTACTTACCGCAATGATTTCTTCACCGACTTGTTTGAACTGTTACATAAATTCGACATTCCTGTTGAAGGTTTACATACCGAAACCGGACCTGGCGTGTTGGAAGTAGCCATCGCATATTCCGACATTTTAGAATCGGCCGACAGGGCGGTGCTGTTCAAAACCAGTGTCAAAGAAATTGCTTATAAACATGGTATCATGGCTACTTTTATGGCCAAATGGAGCGAAACTTTGCCGGGTTGTGGAGGTCATATCCACCAAAGTTTATGGGACAAAAAAAGCAAACACAACCTCTTTTTTGACGATTCAGACAAACAAAAAATGAGTGCGACTTTCAAAAGTTATATCGCGGGTCAGTTGCATTGTTTGCCACAAATATTACCGCTCATTGCGCCTACGGTCAACTCTTTCAAACGCTTGGTTCCGGGAGCCTGGGCGCCGACTACCTTAACCTGGGCGGTCGACAACAGAACGGTGGCTTTGCGTGCGTTGCCATTGGGAAGTAAATCGGCCAGGTTAGAAACGCGCATTGTTGGTTCTGATGTGAATCCGTATTTGGCTATGGCGGCCTGTCTCGCCAGTGGATTGTACGGCATCAAAAATAACTTAAAACTACAACCTGCCACCAAAGGCAATGGGTATTTGGATTTGTCTCACGGGGTTTTGCCTGCCAATCTGGACACGGCAACGCAGGCCATGAAAAATTCTAAAATAGCCAAAGAATTATTTGGAAATCAATTCGTTGAACACTTTGTTCAGACACGTGAATGGGAGTGGAAACAGTACATCAAAGTGGTGACAGATTGGGAAGTGAAAAGGTATTTCGAGATCATTTAGGTTAGTGTTGAGTTTTGAGTGTTGGGTGTTGAGTAAAATCAACGAATACTTAATCTCCTGACTTTAATATTAAACAATAAAGATAGTTTATAGTACTTGCGTTAGCGATAGAGGCATTGTTTGAGCTCTTTTTTTTATAAGGTTGTATAAAGACGGTATTCTTGTCAGAAACCAAGAACCTTATAAGAAAAAAAGCGAGTGCCGAAAGCGCGGCCCGCCTCGGCGGGAAACGCCCTAAACAAGTTAAACAAGCAACAATTAATCCTAATTATAAAAACTAATTTCACCCAACTGGTTAGTAAAACTATTATTTCAAAAGATATTCATTAAAAAACAAAGCTACTTAATCTAAAAAATAATGTTCAATAATATCGTACAATTCAATTTTCCAACAACCATACGTTTTGGAGCGAATGCGGTGAAAGAATTACCCGCTTATTTGAAACAACACCAACTCTGTAAACCTTTAATTGCTACCGACCCGGTGATTGCTGGTTTGCCATTTTTCAAACAAATCGTGGAAGATTTGAAACGTCATGGCATTTCTGTGGAGGTGTTTTCTGACATCCATAAAAATCCTGTCAAAAGCGATGTGTACAAAGGAACAGACCTTTACGACCAAACCAACCGTGATTGTATTGTTGGGGTTGGCGGAGGGGCTGCGCTGGATGTGGCACGTGCCATCGTGTTGCGTGTAAACCACCGTGAGGATTTATTTAAATACGACGACCTGATTGGCGGTGATATTTATGTCACGAATGACGTTCCGCATTTTATCACCATTCCGACTACAGCAGGAACAGGAAGTGAAGTGGGAAGAAGCGCCATTATTGCCGACGACGAAACCCATCAAAAAAAGATTTTATTCTCGCCAAAACTCTTGGCAAAAATCGTATTCGCAGATCCATTGTTGACCATGGACTTACCGGCATTTGTAACTGCCGCTACGGGAATGGATGCCTTAACACATAACATGGAAGCCTTTTTGGCAAAAAACTACCACCCAATGTGCGATGGCATTGCCTTGGAAGGTATGAGAATGATTTCATTGTCTTTGGAAAATGCCGTTAAAAAACCAGACCTGACATCAAGGGCTGAAATGCTGTTGGCATCCATGATGGGCGCCATTGCTTTCCAAAAAGGTTTGGGCGTGGTGCATTCATTGGCGCATCCACTTTCATCCTTGTTAGATACGCATCACGGCTTGGCCAATGCGGTGAATATTCCTTATGGTATGCGTTTCAATATTTCGGGTTTTGAAGATAAATTTGCCAGAATGGCGACAACCTTAGGATTGAAAGATACCAAAGGAGAAGCTGTAGTGCAATACTTGTTCGACCTCAATACGCGTGTAGGAATTCCTCACCATTTGCGGGATATTCATGTTACAGAAGCACATTTAGATACCTTGGCTGATTTGGCTTTTGCTGACTTCGCACATCCCAATAACCCTAAACCTGTTTCGAGAAACGACTTTAGGAAGTTGTATGGGGAAGCTTTGTAGTGGTGAGTTTTGAGTGTTGAGTGTTGAGTTTTTAGTAAAACATGAATAGTGGTGAGTTTTGAGTGTTGAGTAAAAAAACTATGAATAGTGTTGAGTGGTGAGTGTTGAGTAAAAAAACTATGAATAGTGTTGAGTGGTGAGTGTTGAGTGTTGAGTAAAAAAACTATGAATAGTGTTGAGTGGTGAGTGGTGTGTTTTGAGTAAAAACAAAATGAATAGTGGTGAGTGGTGAGTTTTGAGTGTTGAGTAAAAAACTATGAATAGTGGTGAGTGGTGAGTTTTGAGTGTTGAGTAAAAAACTATGAATAGTGTTGAGTGGTGAGTTTTGAGTTTTGAGTAAAAAAACTATGAATAGTGTTGAGTGGTGAGTTTTGTGTGTGTAAAAAGTTTTTAGTAAAACATGAATGCTCGATATGTTTGTGAGAAACACAAACCTAGGCGGCAAACTCTAAACTCCAAACACTAAACGCTAAACACTAAACTCCAAACACTAAACACTAAACGCTAAACACTAAACTCCAAACACTAAACGCTAAACTCCAAACACTAAACGCTAAACTCCAAACACTAAACTCCAAACACTAAACGCTAAACACTAAACTCCAAACACTAAACTCTAAACTCTAAACACTAAACCACCTTGTTCTACGTCGCCATCACCTATTCTGAAGCCTCTTATGCCAATTATCCTGTTTGGGTAAAAGGCTTGGACGCGGACATCGAAGTCATCACCCTTAGGGAGAATAATTTTGAGGAAATCAAAAAATGCTCGGGCGTAGTGTTGAGTGGAGGTATTGATACGCATCCAAAATACTATCAACATTCAAGAACCAATTATCCCAATGCTCCTGAAACATTCAATGAACAAAGGGATGAATTTGAATTGAAAGTTTTTAATTGGGCCCAGGAAAACAAACTTCCTGTCCTTGCTGTTTGTAGGGGAATGCAGTTGGTGAATGTTGCCTTAGGAGGAACATTGATCCAAGATTTGGAAGAAAACAATTTTGCTAACCACCGTAAAATGAATGGTCTGGATGGCATGCATCAAATTACCACAATTCCAGATAGTTTTGTGGAAGCCATTTGTAAAACTACTTCTGGCGCGGTGAACAGTGCGCACCATCAGGGAATTGATAATATTGCCCCTGCACTTACCATAAGCGCTTGGTCGGAAGACCATGTGGCTGAGGTCATTGAAAGGAAAAACAATACCGATCAGCCTTTCTTTTTGGGAGTGCAATGGCATCCTGAAAGACTGGCGCTGACACAACCAGACAATCCATTTACCAAAAACATTAGAACCTATTTTATCGATTCAGTTAAAAAACAACCATCATGCAAGTCATAAATCCTGCTACAGAAGCAATCATCGCGAACCTCGCCGAAGACTCTTTTATTACGCTCGCCACCAAATTTAACCTGTTAAAGACTGGTCAAATGGAATGGCGAAAAACTGATTTAAATCAACGTATTGCGGTACTTCAAAAGTTTTCAGATTTACTCTCACAGGAAATAGAAACCTGTGCTACAATCCTGACGTCCGAAGTAGGAAAACCTTTGCAGCAATCACGCAATGAAGTCAACGGCGCTTGTAGCAGAATTGCTTGGTTGACCAACAACGCCAGCAAATACCTCAGCGATGAAACCATGACGGAATCAGAAGGACTGGTAGAGAAAATTGTGTACGAACCTCTGGGAGTTATCTGTAATATTTCTGCATGGAATTATCCTTACTTGGTGGGCGTAAATGTGATTGTGCCAGCACTTTTAGCGGGCAATGCCTGTATGTACAAACCTTCAGAATTTGCTTCCTTGACGGGATTACAGATTGAAAAATTATTGAAACAAGCTGGCGTTCCTGACAATGTTTTTCAAGTGGCAATAGGTTCCAAAGAAGTCGGCGAAACCCTTTTAGGGATGACATTTCAAGGGTATTACTTTACAGGTTCGAGCAAGACAGGCAAATACATTTACGAAAAAGTGGCTACCAAAATGGTGCCTTGCCAATTGGAATTGGGAGGAAAAGACCCTGTATATATTGCTGATGACATTATTGACATTGCCAATGTAGCTGCAGGAACAGCAGATGGTGCCTTTTATAATAACGGTCAAAGTTGCTGTGGGGTGGAAAGAATTTATGTACATGAAAAAATTTACGACCAGTTTGTACGTGAATTTGTGAAAGAAGTAAAAACCTACAAACTGGCTACTCCAACCGAAGAAGGCACTTATATTGGCGCCATCACACGCAAAGCCCAACTTGATTTTATTGACCAGCAGGTGAAAGAGGCCCAACAAAAAGGTGCAACAGTATTGACTGGAGGAAATCGAGTTGCTAGGAAAGGATATTTTTATGCGCCTACCGTTTTGGTAAATGTCAACCATGACATGAGCATCATGAAGGATGAAAGTTTTGGTCCCGTTATCGGTATAATGAAAGTGAGCAGCGACGAAGAAGCATTGGCACTGATGCAAGATACTGATTTTGGATTAACGGCAGCGGTGTATGCAACCTCCAAAGAAAGGGCCAATAAAATATTGGCACAATTACCAACCGGAACCGCCTATTGGAATTGTTGTGACCGCGTAAGTGCGGCACTTCCCTGGAGTGGTAGGAAAAGTTCAGGCATAGGCGCAACACTTTCACATGCAGGCTTGCGTGCATTTACAAATCCGAAGGCGTATCACCTAAAAGTGGTCCAATCTAATTAGATTTGACCACTTTATATATGACCACCATCCACCCAAACCATATCGCCCAAAACCCTGAGGAGCAACAAGCCATGCATTGGTTGCAGGACTGGGCATCTGAAAAACAAACATTTGAAATCATGACTTCTGGAAGTACCGGCACGCCCAAGTCGGTACAAATCTCTAGGAAACAAATGCAATGCAGTGCTTTATTGACTTTAAAAGCATTGCAATTAAAAGAAGGTGACAGCATGCTCATCAATTTGAATTGCGAATACATCGCAGGTAAAATGATGTTGGTGAGGGGAATGGAAGGAAAAATGAACATGTATTTCACAGAACCAAGTTCAAATCCATTATTAAACATTGAGAACAATACCTTTGATTTTTTGTCTTTTGTGCCCTTACAAATTGAAACCATTTTAACACAAAGCCCTGAAAAAATAGCTATCCTCCATGCTGCGAAAGCCATTATTATTGGTGGCGCTCCGATAAGTATGGGTTTAGAAAAAGCATTACAAAACATCACGGCTCCTGTTTTTCATACTTATGGCATGAGTGAAACGGTTTCTCACATTGCCTTAAGGCGGGTGAATGGCAAAACAAGAAGCGAATATTTCAATACTTTAAACGGCATTACCATCAGCACCGATGACAGAGATTGTTTGAAAATAAACCATGAAGTAAGTGGTAACCAGGAAGTAATCAGCAACGATATCATTGAACTCATTTCTCCTACTTCGTTCAAATGGCTGGGCAGGGCAGACGATATAATTAATTCAGGTGGCGTAAAAATTATTCCAGCTCAAGTGGAAGAAAAACTGGGTTCAATATTTGAACAATTAGGCATCCAAAACCGATTTTTTGTATTTGGATTGCCTCATGCTACTTTAGGCAGCAGTGTCAATTTATTAATTGAAAGTGTAACTGACATCGATCATAAAAAAATAAAACAACTGACAAGTGAAATCAACTTAAGATTGACTAAATTCGAAAAACCAAAAGAAATTTATCACCTTACTCATTTTGAAGAAACTATTACCCAAAAAGTAGACAAGCCTAAAAGCATTCTAAAGCTGCTTGAACAACAATAAATCTACAAACGGTTAATATTTTTATGCTATGAATTAATATTTTGAATTATGAAAAAAGCAAGCGCAATCACCCTTTTCGTTATTTTAGCAATCAGTTTAACTTGTTGTTACCGTGTACAACCTGATCCGGGAGAAGAAAGCGTTTTGGTGTACAAACCCTTATTTTTCGGACATGGAGGGGTTGACGAAACGCCCGTTTCTACTGGAGCGACCTGGGTAGCGATTACTACGGACCACAAAGAATTTCCCATTACCCCTATAACCATCACAGAAGATTTTGCGAATATGATTCCTTCTGACAACACACCGGTGTCGTTTAGCGTGTATTTAAAAGCGCAAATCAAACAAGGGAAAACGCCTGAACTGTACAAGAAATTTGGCGCCGAATGGTACTCACATTCTCTTCAGGCATCTTTCAGGACCATGGTGAGGGACAAAGCAAGTGCCTTCAAAATGTTTGACCTGGCAAGTAAAAGGGAAATTTCGGCCCAATTGGAAAAAGACATTTTCAAAGACATTGCCGCTTATGCCAAAGCATTGAATTTACCGGTTGACCTGCTTCAGGTATCCATTGGAGCCATTACTCCACCTGAACAAGTACTTACCGAAACCAAAAATACAGCCGCTCAAAACCAAAGTATTTTGACCCAATCGGCGAGGGCAAATGCAGAGTTGGCTAGAAAACAAGCAGAAATCAACAAAGCCATTGCCGATCAGGCGTATAAAAATCAAATGGGAATGACCGTTGCAGAATACCTGCACCTGCGTCAACTTGAAATTGAAAAAGAGAAGGTGGAACTCATCAAAGACAATGAAAAAGTGTCTATCATTTTTGGAAATGCCAACCCGGTATTTCCGATCAAGTAAGAAAATCAATATTTGAATAAAACTGCCAACGGTGTAAATTCAAACACATCCATTACAAAAAATAGACGGTATCGTTGTAATTAGCTACGATTACATGTCACTTGATGCTAAATAAATAACTCATGCCTTTTCGTTTTGACAATTCATACTTACAGTTAGCACCAGAACTATTTTCCCTGGTAAATCCTACTGTAGTGGGTAATCCTCAAGTGATTATTTTCAATACTCCTTTGGCAAAGGAATTAGGATTGGAAGAAGAGCAACTTGAAAAAATAAAGCTGGAAAATGTTTTGGCCGGAAACGAAATACTTCCTGAATCTCAACCCATTGCACAAGCTTATGCGGGTCACCAATTTGGTCATTTCAATATGCTGGGTGATGGAAGGGCAATCTTATTAGGGGAACATATTTCTCCAAATGGGCAACGATTTGACATACAATTAAAAGGCGCTGGCAGCACCCCTTATTCTCGCAGAGGAGATGGGAAAGCATCAACAAGTGCGATGTTGAGAGAATATATCATCAGTGAAGCCATGCACTTTTTAAACATTCCGACCACAAGAAGTTTGGCGGTAGTAAGCACAGGAGAACAAATTTACAGAGAATCCATTGTTCCAGGGGCAGTATTGACCAGGATTGCTGCAAGTCATATTAGGGTAGGAACTTTTGAATACGTCAGTAACTTTCAATCCAAATCAATATTAAAACAGTTTACAGATTATACCATCAAAAGGCATTATCCTGAATTACTTGACCAAAAAGAGCCTGCATTAGCCTTGTTGGATCAGGTACTCGAACAACAAATAGACCTCATCGTAAATTGGCTTAGGGTGGGTTTTATTCATGGGGTAATGAATACCGACAACATGAGTATTGCCTGCGAAACCATAGATTATGGCCCTTGTGCATTTATGAATTCCTATAATCCCGACACGGTATTTAGTTCAATAGACCATCAAGGAAGGTATGCATTTGCCAATCAGCCGAAAATTGCCGTCTGGAATTTAACCCGTTTTGCAGAATCTTTATTGCCATTATTCGATGAAAATCCAACCCTGGCGATTGAAAAAGCAAACCACGTTTTACGGAAATTCCAAAGCAGTTTTGAATCCAAGTGGTTGCAGATGATGGGGCAAAAATTGGGCATAGTGGAGGTGAATAAAGACGATGAAACCTTAATCTCAAACTTATTGGCTTGGATGTTTGCCAACAAAGCCGATTACACCAACACCTTTATTGAATTGAGTGTTCCTAACTTTAATACCGCTTCTATTTACCAAGAAGCACCTTTTTTAACCTGGTTAAAGGCATGGAAAACAAGAATTAAGGCAGAAAAAGAATTGCCTTTGGCCTCTAAAATCCTCCTACAAAAATCAAATCCTGCTTTTATTCCAAGAAATCATTTGGTAGAATCGGCCTTAAGCCAAGCACAGGACAATAAAGAATTGACAGCATTTAAAGACTTATTGGCCATACTCGCAAAACCTTATGACTATTCGGTGATAGCCCCTAAATACCAAACACCATTTTTAGGTGACGAAGGACTTTACAAAACCTATTGTGGTACCTGATTTAGTGAAGTATTGGTGCCTATTACCCTAGCCATTGAAAATAGATCAACATGCCAGCGGCAACAGTCATTATAAAAAATGCCAATCCTCCTAAAACATTATCCATAAGGCTGTTGACATTCTCCCCCATTATTTTTTTATTGTTTGAAATATGAAGGATAATGGCAATCAAAACAGGAGCCGTAAGTCCGTACAAAATAGCCGTATAAATCAGGGATTGTATGGGAGAAATGCCAATATAATTCATTGACAATCCGAGGAGTAAGGAAATTCCGATAATGACATAAAAACCCTTGGCTTCATGAAACTTTTTATCAAGTCCCTGCTCCCAACCAAAGGTTTCCGTAAAAATATACGACAACGAACCACTCAAAACAGGTACAGCAATGAGACCGGTTCCGATAACGCCTACTGCAAAAAGCAAATAAGCCATCTCCCCAGCCAATGGTTTTAAGGCCAAAGCGGCCTGTTCCACGGTATCAATTTGATGAATACCAGCTTTGAATAAAACAGTACCCGTGGTAAGAATGATAAAATACATGACCAGGCCAGAAAAAGTCATCCCAAAATCAACATCCTGCTTCATTTCAGAAATGATTTTTTTATTGACTACCAAATATTTTTTCTTATGTTTCATTTCCTCCACTTCTACAGAAGCTTGCCAAAAAAACAGGTAAGGAGAAATGGTCGTTCCAAGTATCCCCACCAAAATGGCAAGAAATTCTTTGTCGAATTGAATGGTAGGAATAAAGGTGGCTTTTACTATTTCTTTAAAATCCTGGTGGTATAAAAATGGCACCACAAAATACACCAACATCACAATGCAAAGGTATTTGAGAATAGCAGCGATTTTCAAGTAAGGCAAATAAATGATTAAGCCCAAAAGTAAAATCGTAAAAAACACACTGAAGAAGGAAGCATCAATGGCAGGGAAAAGCAAATTGCCAACGGCACCCATTCCAGCAATATCAGCTCCGATATTCATGACAATAGCAGGAAAACTGAACAACAACATCAAATACAAAACAGGTCTTGGATAATGTTTTTTAAGGGTTCCGGTGAGTCCTTGAGCAGTTACCAGCCCAATTCGTGCACACATGTGTTGTATCGCTGCCATCAAGGGAAAAGCAACAATAGCTGTCCAAAGTGTAGACAAGCCATAAGCTGCGCCAGCCTGAGAATAAGTGGCAATACCTGAAGGATCGTCATCACTTGCTCCGGTGACCAAGCCAGGTCCTATAATTTTCCAAAAACGAGACCATTTTGACTGCTTATGATTTTTCATATTTAATTTAAATACCAAGAATGACACAATATACGCTCTTTAAATCATTTATTTGACACCTAATTTCACCTACACCGTTGCACCCTGCTTCAGGCGAATTGGGATAATTTATACCAAATACATTTTTAATATAGACCGTTTGTGTCAACTTTATTTTTATAATTCAGTAAATTTTATTTAGGATTAGGAGGATTTTTTTAAATTAAATTGAAATTTTTTTAGGTGATTTTATAAA
>Ga0209353_10000562_pt1 | contig 22500 bp, 17 predicted proteins | sample LauGreSpBDMM15SD_2_FD_187561 | JGI IMG/M metagenome (GOLD analysis project Ga0209353, IMG submission 187561) | Freshwater lake microbial communities from Lake Michigan, USA - Sp13.BD.MM15.SD (SPAdes) (version 2) | ecosystem: Environmental > Aquatic > Freshwater > Lake | place: Lake Michigan...
ACTGTTGCTGTCTAAACGAACAGGTGCAATATCGCCATATGTTTCGTCTCTACTTAAAATTACGTTCACTGCTTTTTGACCAGTGCCCGCTTCTGCAATTAAATCGGGTAGGGTACGATATGCATCTGGGCCCACTACAATATCTACCAATTTTTCTTCTTCTAATAACTGTGATTTTAAGCGCTCGGCCATACAACCTAAAATACCCACTAACAAACCAGGCTTTGCCGTTTTTAGTTTTCTAAACTCCGTTAATCGTTTACGAACAGTTTGTTCTGCTTTCTCTCGAACGGAACAAGTATTTACCAAAATCAGATCTGCAATTTCAGCATTACGGGTACTTCCATATCCATTGGTTTCAAGGATAGATGCCACTACTTCGCTGTCTGCAAAATTCATGGCACATCCATAGCTTTCTACATAAAAGAACTTGTCAAAATGCTTTTTTGGGCCATTGGATGCAAAGGCCTCACCTTGTCTTGCTTCGTCATGCGTTTTGGTATCGTTCGCGTATAATTCCATGAATACTAGATGCTATTTATTGAGTCTGCAAATTTAGTTAAAAATCTTGGTATGTGCCATCTTGTCATATTTAGATAGCTAATTATTTGAGAATGAGCAGCTTAAAAAGACCATATTAATTTATGTATTTTTTATAGTTTACTTAAAATCAATGGTTTATATAAATTAGTATATTTGATAAAATCAATCCTTGATGAAGAAATGGCTTGTATTTATTTTAGGTAGCCTAATCGTAAACTTTTCCTTTGCTCAGGATGTGGCGGTGGCAAAGTTGCGTAACGAAACCTCGAGGAATATTAAAAAGGAAGTGGATACAAGTACTTGGAATTGGAAAAGAGGTGGATTGTATAATTTTAATTTATCACAGAGTTCCTTAAGCAATTGGGCTGGAGGGGGTGATAATTTCAACATGGCATTTACTAGCTACTTTAACTATTTCGCTTTTTACCAAAGACCTAGACATAATTGGGATAATAATTTTGACCTGAACATAGGTTATATGCAGTCCAGTAATTTAGGGGGTAGAAAAAATGATGATCGAATTGATTTATTAAGTAAGTATGGTTACAAGATTGATTCCGTTGGACAGATATTCATTTCTGGATTATTAAACGTTCGTTCTCAAATTTTTGATGGCTATGCCTACAGTGGTAGCAAGTCTACTTTTACTTCAAGTTTATTATCACCGGCCTATATCATTTTATCAGCTGGGGTAGATTATAAACCCAATACTAATTTGTCGATATTCTTTTCTCCATTAACTTCTCGTAGCACTTTGGTATTAAATAGAGCATTGGCAAATAATGGTAAATACGGGGTGGATTCTGGAAAGTATTTTATAAGAGAAACAGGTTTGTTTGTTACTGTAAACTATAATAAAAATTTAACGCCAACCATTGCATACAGGGCGAGGGCCGATTTTTTCTCTAACTATTATGAGAAGCCAGAAAATGTTAATTTATACATGACCAATTTCTTCACCTTTAAACTGAGTAAGAATTTCTCTGCAACCTATAGTTTAGATTTAATGTATGATGATAAAATTAGAATTTTTGGCCCCAATAAAACTTCCCCAGGATTACAGGTTAAGAGTATTATTGGTATAGGGTATGTTAAACCCATTGCTATTAAAAAGACAATTTCTAAATCAAAGATGGTTGCTGCGGCCGGATCCAGTTCGGGTGCTACTTCCAATAAGTAATCTTATTTACTTACCGCTTTAAGGGTATGCTTTATTTTATTGGCTTTATGCGTTAGATCCTGATAATCGCTACTTATAATGGTTACATGTCCCATTTTTCTTCCTGGCTTAGTTTGCAATTTTCCGTATAAGTGTACAAAAACATTATCCATTTTTAATACTTCTTCTAATCCTTCATAAAACACATCCCCAGTGTAACCTTCTGCACCAATAATATTTACAATGGCAGATGGGAGGATTTCATTTGGGTTGCCTAAAGGGTAGTTAAGTAAGATCCTCCAAAGCATATCGTATTGACTACTATAATTTGCTTCAATCGTATGGTGTCCGCTGTTGTGTACACGGGGAGCCGCTTCGTTTACCCAAACGTCTCCTGCTTTATCAATAAATAATTCAATGGCAAATAAGCCAGGGCTTTTTAAACCCGTTACCACTTTTCTTGCGATGGCTTCGGCTTTCCATAATTGTTTTTCTTCCAATTTGGCGGGGCTTATTTGATAATCCAATAAATTATAAACGGGATCAAAAATCATTTCAGCAGGAGGATAAATAATGGTTTCTCCTTTTGCATTCATGCCAACAATAAGTGCTATTTCCTTTTGAATATTAATTTTCTTCTCTAAAATGGAAGGGGTATTAAATGCCAAGTCTAATTCAGATTCATTTTGTATTACTTGTACGCCTTTCCCATCATATCCGCCTTCTGCTAATTTATGTACCGCTGGCAAAAAAGAAATATGATTAAGTAAATCTGATTTTGTTTGAGTGATATGATATTGGGAGGTTGGAATTTCATTTTGTGTATAAAACTGCTTTTGTAAAATTTTATTTTTTATAATACGAATGGCAGCTGGGGTAGGATATACGCGTACGCCTTCTTTTTCAAGTTGTGCTAAGGCATCTACATTCACTGCTTCAATTTCTATAGTTAATGCATCTAATTGTTTTCCAAAATTGTATACGGCATCATAATTAGTAATGTCACCTTTTGTGAAGTGATGGCATAAATGTGCTGCTGGGCAGTGGGGGTCGTTTTCTAAAACAAATGTGGTTACGTCATAGTTTGCTGCTGCTTGCAAAAGCATTCTTCCCAATTGACCTCCACCTAATATACCCACTTTCATAAGTTCCCATTTATTTTGTCAAAGATAAGGTTAAAAGAAACTAAATTTGTATAGATCAATTCAAAGAATATGCAGGCGCACTCAATTATTTCGGTTAAAAACCTGGTAAAGACCTACGGAGAATTTACGGCAGTTAAAGGCATTAGTTTTGAAGTGTATGAAGGCGAGATTTTTGGTTTATTAGGCCCCAATGGTGCCGGTAAATCCACCACTTTAGAAATTATTGAAACCTTAAGGAAAAAAACAAGCGGGGAAGTAATCGTGGATGGACATAATTTGGATACAGCACCAGAAGCGATTAAAAAAATAATTGGGGTTCAATTACAAACCTCTGGTTTTTATCCAAACCTAAATTTGACGGAGTTAATACATTTGTTTATTGGATTGTATCAAAGCGATGTGGATCCTATGGTCTTGCTTAAAAAAGTGAACTTGGAAGACAAGGCAAAGTCAAAATACAAGGAAATGAGTGGGGGTCAAAAACAACGTTTCTCCATTGCAACTACTTTAATAAATAAGCCAAAAATTATTTTCTTAGACGAACCTACAACGGGGCTAGATCCTCAGGCAAGAAGAAATTTATGGGATTTGATTAAAGAAATAAGGGACAATGGCACTACGGTAATCATTACCACACATTATATGGACGAAGCCGAAATATTGTGTGATAGGGTAGCCATTGTAGATAGCGGTGAAATTATTGCCATCAACACGCCCAATGAATTGATAGATAATTTGGTCGCTACTGGATTTGAGAAAGAAAAGGAAGTAAAAAAAGCGAATTTGGAAGATGTATTTATTTCTTTAACAGGAAAGGAGTGGAGAGAAGAGTAAAGCAAAGTAAAGCGTATTATTTAAATATAATTTAAATGCTCAAATTAATAAAAAATTAAAATTATCAATATGACAAACGACCCTCGTTATCCCATTGGAAAATATCAGGTAACTCCTTTTAGTGAAGAAACAAAAAATAAATGGATTCAGGATTTACGCATGGCACCTTCAGACCTAGAGTTTATACTTTTAAATTTAGATAAAGCACAATTAGATACCCCTTATCGAGAAGGGGGTTGGACCCTGAATCAGGTAGTGCACCATTTAGCGGATAGCCATATGAATGCCTTTGCTAGGTTTAAATTGGCATTAACGGAGGAAGTACCTGCTATTAAAACCTATGATGAAAACGCTTGGTCTCAATTTGCCGATGTGTTGGAAACGCCCCATAATTACTCTGTAACTTTATTACATGCTTTACATGCGCGTTGGGGAAACTTATTAGCTAGTTTAACCCTTGAACAATGGGAACGCAAGTTGTATCATCCAGTTCGAAATGCAGAAGTAAGTGTTTGGGATTTATTTACTATTTATGCATGGCATGGCAAACACCATATTGCACATATTAAATCGTTAAGAGCACAAAAGGGTTGGTAATTAATTACGGGTTAGCTCTGCAACTAAAAATATACTGCCAATCACAATAATTAAGTCATTTGGGTTGGCATTTTTTTTGGCTGTATCCAATGCTATATTCACATTTTCAAATTCCAATCCCTTTAAACCAATGGCACTTGCGATAGCTGCCAATTCGTTGGATGGCAATGCTCTTGGTAAATGCGATTGCGTATAATAATAGTTTGCATTTTTAGGGAGCAGGTTAAGGACAGCATTAATATCCTTATCCTTTACCATGCCCGTAATAATATGCAGTTGTTGATAGGAAAGGGTATCTAATTGTTCTAATAATGCTTTTATGCCATGTTCATTGTGTGCAACATCTAATACAACTCTAGGATTTTCTTGAATGCATTCCCAACGGCCCATTAAACCTGTATTTTTTTTAACCTTATTTAAGGCAGTTAAAACTTTAGAGGCTTTCAATTTCCAACCCATTTGAGAAAGCAATTGAACAGCTACCAATACGCCTTTTAAGTTTTTGTATTGATACTTGCCTGGTAAATCACATTCAACGGTGAAGTTTTTTGTAAATAGGGGGGCATCCAGTAAATGAATAAGCGGTTGATTAAATTCAAATAGTGCAGTTTGCCAATTATTTTGAAAGGATTGTAATTGTAAAAAATCTTCTGCATAATAAATTGGCGCTTGCATTGCATTTGCTTTTGAATCAAATACCTCTTTTGTTTCTGATATGATTTCACTGATTACAACCGGTGTTTCCTTTTTTATAATGCCCGCTTTTTCAGCGGCGATTTCTGGTAAAGTATTACCTAGTAATGCCATATGATCCCAACCAATATTGGTGATAATACTTAATTCAGGAGAAATGACATTGGTACTATCTAGTCTTCCCCCTAATCCGGTTTCAATAATTGCGATATCACATTTTTGTTCTGCAAAATATTCAAATGCCATTCCCACGGTAAGTTCAAAAAAAGAAGGTTCAATTTCATCAATTAATACTTTCATTCTATTGGTAAAGGAAGTGACAAATTCTTTGGAACACATTTCGCCATTTACTTTAATTCTTTCCCTAAAATCGTATAAATGCGGAGAGGTATACAAACCTGTGGTGTAACCTGCTTCCTGAAAAATAGATGCCAACATATGACTGGTAGAGCCTTTTCCATTTGTGCCCGCTACGTGAATGGTTTTGAATTTTTTTTCGGGGTTGCCTAAGTATTTACAAATGGATATTGTGTTGTCTAAATCATTTTTAATGGCTGCTGCACCAATTCTACTAAACATGGGCAAACGACTATATAAATAGTCAATGGTATCTTGATAGGACATGTAAAGATTAGTCTAAAAATTTATTGAACATCAAATTTAAATTTCACCGTAACTACCGAACTATGATCTGCTTTATCAAAGCTTATCTTTTTTAAATATTCTTTAATGGCAGTTTTATATTTTGAATCGTTGGAGGAAGAGCCTTTAGCAATTTGTGAAAAAGTTCCATTGCCTTCAGGGCTTACTTGAATTTCTGCATAAATGGTGGCAGGTTCCACATCCCCGTTAAAGGAGTATATTTTAACAATTTTGCGATCCCCCTTGGTAACAAACGGCCCAGCAGCGCCTGTATAAGCTTTACCATTAATATTTCCGCCGGCAACACCCTGATCTCCTTTGCCACCTGCAATGCCTTGGTCTTTTACATTATTATAACTGTCTTGATTATTGCCACCTTTCCCATTTCCTCCAGCATATTTCCCCATTATTGCTTTTGGTTTAGTAGCGGCTTTTTGTGTGGTAGCGGTATTATTTTTTTTGTCTTTTGAAGTTTTGATGGCTTCATCGTTTGACGCGTCGGTATTTATATTCTCTGCATTTACGCCCTCACTTTCAACTTGTTGATTAGTGCCTTGTTCTGTGGCAGGTGCTTCCTGGCTTAATGGAGGGATGTCACCCGCTCCAGTTTCACTATTGCCTAGGTTTACTTCCATATAAGTGGGTTCGGGAGGCGTTATAATAGGTGCCGCTTTTTTCCATTCTAAAACAACAAATAAGCATGCCAATACAATACATATCACAGTAGTGTATACACTGGCCTTTACATTTTTTTGTTGTTCAAAGTTAAGTGACATGGTATAAAATTAATGTAAAAATACATCATAACCCAATCTACAAAGTGTTGCAATAATCACAAAAAGGAAAACGGTTCGTATAAATTTGTTTCCTTTTGCAATCGCCATTCTAGCGCCAATAATACCTCCTAATGCGTTAGCTACAGCCATGGGAATGGCAATAGACCATAAAATGGCCCCTTTTAAGGTAAACAAAACAATGGAACCCAAATTGGTGGCAAGGTTTATCAGTTTCGCGTGCGCATTGGCTTGTAAAAAATCAAAGCCCAACCAACTGATAAATGCAATGACCAATAAACTCCCTGCACCTGGGCCAATAAAGCCATCATAAAAACCAAGTCCAAGACAGATTAGGATTCCCTTATACAAAGGGAATGTTAAATTTTCTTTTTTGGATTCTTGTCCAAAATCTTTCTTGGTAAAAGTATAAATGGCTACCCCAACAAGTACAACTAGTATTACCGGTTTCATGAAAGTATTGCTCATTTTTGTTAAGCAAAACGAACCCATATAAGAAGCAACAAAAGCAGTTACACCCAATGCCATTATTCTTGCAACAGGTATTTTAACTCTTTTTAAAAATGTAAGGGCAGCAAAAAAAGTGCCAGAAAAGGAGGGAATTTTTAAAGAACCAATGACTTGAGCAACTGAATTATTGGGAAGTAAAATTAGTCCGGCAGGTGTTTGAATAAGTCCACCTCCACCCACTATAGAATCTACAAATCCTGCAAAAAATGCAACAATGCATAAAATTAAAGTAGTGCTATCCATTTATTTTTTTTGATGGCCAAGTATTTATCACAATACCAGATATAATAATGAGTCCACTAATGAGTTGAAAATTAGTAAACTTTTCATTTAACAACCATACCGCTTCAATGGAACTTAGTAAAGGGATCAAGGTTCCAAATAAGGCCGTTTTACTGGCGCCTAATTTATGTATTGCATTATTCCAAAAAAAGTAAGAGATTGTTGAATTGCCAATACCTAGATATAATACTACATAAAGAAAATGTAAATTATAAACAACGGGCTGGACATAGATGGATTCATAAATACTAAAGGGCAATAATAGGATGGCACCAATGGCAAATAATACAAACAAGAAACTGTTGCTTGATATGCCAACTGGCTTTTTGCGCACAAATACATTGTAAGTGCCAAAACATATACCGGCTGCTACCATCCATAAATCACCTGTTGAAAATCTGAAATTGGTGATGCTTGTCATTTGACCCTTGGTTATTAAAAACACAATACCAAATAAACCTAGAACAATTCCTGCAATATTTTTCCAATGTAGTTTTTCGTTTACAAATATGGCAGCCAATACGGTAGCTACGATTGGATGAATCACCGAGCCAATTAAAGCCATATTAATGGCGGTAGTAAAGTGCCCTGCTGTATAAATTAAAGTATTGTAAATAGCAAAACCCACTAATCCCATCCAGAAAAAATAAATTTTATTATTTAAAATAATGGGTAACTCTTTCTTGAAGTTAACATAGGACAACGGAAACATAATTAAGGTTGCAATAGACCATCTAAAAAAAGCAAGTGAAATAGGACCTGCTAAGTGTATTGCATATCTTGATATTACAAAATTACCAGACCAAATCACACATGCGATGATTGCAAAAATGGCACCTATCTGATTGGTTCTTTTCAAGTGATTAAGATGCGTTTATCTAAATTAATGGTGCGCAAAGTTTTGTGTAAAGTCTCCTTTTATTCTTTCAATAGGTGGATTGAAATATCCAAATTTCAAATCAGGAAATTCTTCTTGTATTAATTCCATCATTTGTTTAATGCCCATGATTTCACCCATCTCAGTAAATCCTATTTTTCCAAGGTACCAATCTGGATCAATATTAAAGTTTCTCCACTGAATCATTTTTAATCCTGTATCCTTAATAAATAATCTTAACGCTTCATATTCTTCTACACTGTCTGTCATGCCTGGGAAAACAAAATAATTAATGCTTGTCCATTTTCCTGCAGCCGACATGACCCTTACACTTTCTTTTATATCGGCAAATGTGTAATTATTAGGACGGTAATAAGCATTGTATACATTCTCCCTTGCCGAATTCATACTCACACGTAAACTATCTAATCCCACTGCAGCTAATTCGGCCACTGCTTTTGGGTCGGAACCGTTAGAATTAATATTAATACTTCCTTTATCGGTATGCTTTCTAATTTCAATGATTGCTTCTTTAATGGTCTCCCACATTAATAAAGGTTCGCCTTCACAACCCTGTCCAAAACTTACAATCGGAAAGGGAGCAGTCATTAAATGTGGAACGGTATATTCTACTACTTCGGCAGCAGTTGGTTTAAAAGTAAGTCGGTCTTGCGTAGAAATAATTTCTTCTTCCAGTGGTTGAAAGGAAATACATCCAATACAATTGGCGTTACAGGCTGGAGAAATAGGAATTGGACATTCCCAGCGACCCATGGCTAAATTGCGCGCAGCTGGGCAGGTATAGGTTTGACAACAGTTTTCCATTAAATGCTTTACCAATCGGTTTTGGCTATATAACGAAAGTAATTTTTGTGTTCCTGCCTCTATAGTGTCTTGATCATATCCTTCACAATCCTGTCTAATATCTTTTTCAATTCTTACTGCAGGCACATAATTTTTACCATCCAACCAACCCACAGCGGTATAACAAAATAAGGGTAAGGTAGGGGCCTCTTCGTCCATGGTTTCATAAGCCGAAACATACAATCCGGTGTGGGCTGGAGGAATAAAAGCGGCTACTGCCCAACCTAGTTCACATAATCGCATTTCCCCGGTTTCCACATCAATGCCAATACCACGACGACCTGGCAATTCATACAAATTACCACCTTCTGGAAGTTCAATCCAATCTTCTACTGGAATAGGATAGGCGTCCCAGCCAGCACGGCCCGCTGAATATAAACTGGTGTCTTCAAAAATTTGGCCTTCGCCATCGGAATATAATAAATAGGGAGATGTTAATATTGACATGGAGTAAAGGTAATATTTAATTAGAAGTCAATTGCTTTGCGATGTCAATTTGCTCGGCGCAAAAAGTATTGAATTCCGAGGTAACGCTTTCGCTGACTGGCTCGTTAATGTCTTTTTGGATTAATTTATTGTTTTTAAAATCTATGGTAATTACATCGTCTTTAATAATTGCATTTTGTATAGCACCCCAAGGGAAGAATTTCTTTGGAAAGGTGTTTACTATAATACCAGTTGGATCAAAGGCAATTTCGTAAGGGAATTTTACTTGACGTTCAAATAAGGCACCTATTAAAAATATTCCCGATATGATAAGGGCTTTAGGCAATAATAACCAACCCCAGCTTGCAAATAAGAGTGCTAAACGATAATATGGGATCCCTCCATTTTTCTTTTGATAATAACTATATATGCTCCAGCTGATGATAGAGGTGATAATGGCATATACCAGACTTGGGGTATTAAAAAAGCCTTTATAAAGTCCAAACGAAAAGCCTAGAACGCTCAAAAGCAACATAAACTGGCTAATTCTGTCTACGTTCTTAAAATCAGGACTTTTGCAAACAATGATGTAGTCAAAAAGACGCATAAATTGTATTTAACTTGTGGTAAAATTTGCTGCAATTTAAGTCCATTTAGTTAACTTTGCGCCATGAAGAAAACACATATTGTATTATTGGTACTTATTGCAGTTGCAATAGTAGTACTTATTAGCTATACTGGGGATTTAAGTAGTTATGAAACAGTGGGTTCTGCAAAACAAAAACCGGGTAAATTTTTAAATTTAATTGTAAAAATGGATACCTCGGTAAAAGTGCAATATGATCCTGTGAAGGATCCTAATTTCTTAAAATTTGGAGTACAGGATAGTTTAGGGGGTAAAATTTCGGTTGTATTTCATAATACCATGCCAACGGATATGGAAAAGTCGGAGCGTTTGGTGTTAAAAGGAAGAGTTCAGGGAGATGTATTTGAATGTTCTAGCATTGTTTTAAAATGCCCTTCTAAATACAAGGATAATCCGAATGCAACAGCGAATCAACCCGTGACGATTACCGAGTAATTTTATAAAATTTATTAATGAATACAGCAACCAATCCAGCAGCCGTCCAATTTATTGGCGAAAATTTGCTGCCTGGACAATTAGGATATATTTTCACCATCGTTTCCGTAGTGGCTTCTTTGGTAGCTACTTTTAGTTTTGCAAAAGCTTTCTACACCAATGAAATAACACAACAAAATAGCTGGCAGCGTTTAGCCAATATAGCATTTATCATAGAATCTGTTTGTGTATTTGCATGTTTTGGAGTTTTATTTTATGTCATCTCTAATCATTTGTTTGAATACAAATATGCATATATGCATAGTGACAAAAATTTACCTTTTGAATATTTATTAAGTTGTTTTTGGGAAGGTCAGGAGGGCAGTTTTTTACTATGGAGTTTTTGGCATTGTGTCTTAGGGTTAATCATCATTAATACTTCTAAAAAATGGAAGCAGGAATCATATGGCGCATTAATGGTGATTAGTTTTACGCAATTTTGTTTAGCAACCATGGTAGTGGGTTTATATATTTTTGATTTTAAACTAGGCAGCAGTCCATTTAATTTATTGCGCAACGAAATGAACTGGCCCGTTTTATCAAGACCCGATTATTTAGCTTTATTGAAAGACGGCACTGGTTTAAATACATTATTACAGAATTATTGGATGGTAATACATCCGCCTATTTTATTTCTTGGTTTTGCCTCTACTACGGTACCATTTGGTTTTGCAGTGTCGGGGTTGTTAAAAAAGGAGCACAAATGGGTGACCCCTGCTTTACCATGGGCTACTTTTTCGGCAGGCATTTTAGGCTTAGGAATTATGATGGGCGCTGCTTGGGCTTATGAAAGTTTAACCTTTGGTGGTTATTGGGCATGGGATCCGGTAGAAAATGCTTCCTTAGTGCCTTGGTTAACTTTAGTGGCTGCTATTCATACCGCCATGATTTATAAAAAAACAGGCACTAGTTTAAAAGCCACTTACTTGTTTTTTGGGATCAGTTTTTTATTGGTTATTTATTCCACCTTCTTAACAAGGAGTGGAATTTTAGGAGATACTTCGGTACATGCATTTACCGATTTAGGAATGAATGCACAATTGCTGGCTTTCTTGCTCATTTTTGTGGTGCCTTTCTTTATTTTATTTTTTATTAGATATAGAAGTTTAAAAGAGCCAGCTAAAGATGATGTAATTGATAGCAGAGAATTTTGGATGCTTGTAGGATCACTGGTTTTATTTTTATCTGCTTTAGTGATTATTTCAATCACTTCTATTCCTGTATACAATAAAATATTTGGACAAAAAGTAGCCCCGCCAGAGGATCCCGCATATGCGCATAATCAGGTACAAGTATTTGTAGCTATAATTATTGGAATGCTCACAGCGGTTGGACAATATTTAAGTTATAAAGGGGGTGCGATAAAAGGTAGTTTTTGGAAAATGATGAGCACGCCTATCATCTTATCGGTTATTATAAGTGTTTTTGCCATTGTATTTGAGGGCATCGATTACAAGGAAAAAACAGTTGCGTTCCAGGTAAATTTATATATAGGTTTGGTAACATCCATTTTTGCTGTCGTAGCCAACGCTTATTATTGGTTAGTTGTTTTGAAAGGAAAATTAAAATCTGCAGGCTCAAGTATTGGACATATCGGATTTGGATTAGTGTTAGTGGGGATATTCATTTCTTCTTCCAATAAAAAAGTATTGAGTTGGAATACAACAGGAATTAATGTAATTCAAAAAAATCCAAATGAAAAAAATCCAGTGGGTAACCCCATGGAGAATTTAACCTTATTTGAAGGGATTGCTACCGATATGGATAGGGATCCCTCATCTGGTAAGTATAATTATAAGGTTACTTATATTAGAGATACAGTGGACAAGCTTGAAAAAAAGTATTTTGAATTAAAGTTCATTAAAAAAGGGATAGATAATAAAGTTCAAGACTCTTTTTACTTATACCCGGATGTTTTAAAAAATAATAAAGGAATGGAAGGCTTCTCTGCTAATCCCTCTTCTAAACATTATTGGCATAAAGACATATTTGTTTACGTAACTTCTTTCCAGGATCATTCAAAAGAAGATACGGTTCAATTCAAGCCCAATGAAATTAAAGTGGGAGACTCCATTTTTTATAGCAATGGCTATATTAAATTGAACAATGTCATAAAAAAATCAAGCACGGATGCGCAAGTGGGAGTAGACGAAGTTCAGATGCAAATAGAAGTGCATAGTAAAGAAGGCTTGGTTTACCAGGCGAACCCTAAGGTAAAAATAGACGGTCAATCATCTATTCGAATGATCCCTGATACGGTGAGGGCTCAAAATTTAATTTTGAATTTTAATGGTGTTGCGGATAATGAAAAAAATATTTTAATTGTGGGGGTTAAAGAATCTACCTCACTTACAAATTTGATTACCTTAAAAGTATTTGAATTCCCATTCATAAACATACTTTGGATTGGGGTGATTGTAATGACCCTTGGGTTTGGGTTAAGTACTTTTGCGCGGGCTAAACAAATAAGAAGTAAAAAGGAATAAAACCTAATCAAATGTTAAAAGCATTTGAGTAAGGTTACTTTTTGTATTTTAGGGTATAAATATTAGCAGAAAATGCTAAACATTATGAGGAAAGTAATTACTTATTTTTTTGGTTTGTTTTTAATATTGTGCCTGCACACAAATACGAGTGCACAAAAAGGCAGGTATGATACCATAAGAGTTTCTGCTTTTATAACAGCCCAAGGGGATACCATCCCGGAATCCTGGTTGCCCACGGTAGAAGTAACCACCAAACAATCTGCAGAAAATAAAGCAATGTGGGCAAGTTGGACAAGACTCAGAAATGCGGTGTACGTTACTTATCCTTATGCTTTAACGGCTGGAGTGGTTATTAATGATGTGAACGCTCAACTAAGGGGCGTTACCGATCCAAAGCAAAGAAAGCAAATTATTAAATCCAGGGAAAAGGACATAAAGCGAGATTTTGCGGATAAGGTAACCCAGTTAAGTGTATACCAAGGAAAGATTTTAATGAAATTGATTAATAGAGAAACGGGGAATAGTTGTTATGCATTAATAAAGGATTACAAAGGTGGCCTTAATGCAGGAGTATGGCAAACAGTAGCCTTTGTGTTTGGTAGTAGTTTAAAACAACAATACGATCCAAATGGGGAAGACCAGCAGATAGAAATTTTTGTAAAAGAAGTCCGAAAATTATACGGTTATAAGAGTTAATGAAACTAGCCAATTAGGTAGGTTTTTGGGGCAGGTTTTTGTACCTTTACTCGAATAGCGTGTCCCATTATGAGTGAAGAAAAAAGTTTAAATTTTATTGAAGAAATTATTTCCCAGGATTTAGCTTCGGGGAAGTATGCATCTATATTAACAAGGTTCCCACCGGAGCCCAATGGATATTTGCATATTGGTCATGCCAAAAGCATTTGTTTAAACTTTGGGTTAGCAAAACAATTTGGTGGTAAAACTAATTTGCGTTTTGACGATACCAATCCAGCGAAAGAAGATATTGAATATGTAGATAGTATTAAGGAGGATGTGAAATGGCTGGGATTTGAGTGGGCTAAAGAATGTTATGCTTCTGATTATTTTGATCAACTATATACTTTTGCGGTACAATTAATTGAAAAGGGCTTGGCTTATGTGGACGATAGTAGTGCAGCCGAAATTGCAGAACAAAAAGGAACACCTACAGCGCCTGGGACAGGCAATGCGTTTAGAAATAGAACAGTAGCAGAGAACTTGGAATTATTTGCTGCTATGAAAGCAGGTAAATATGCGGATGGCGAAAAAGTATTAAGAGCAAAGATAGATTTATCGAGTCCTAATATGCATATGCGTGACCCATTGTTGTATCGTATAAAACGCGCACATCATCATCGCACCGGCGACCAATGGTGCATTTATCCAATGTACGATTTTGCACATGGTCAAAGTGATTCCATCGAAAATATTACGCACTCTGTTTGTACTTTGGAATTTATCCCCCACCGTGCTTTATATGATTGGTGTATTGAGCAACTAGGGATATACCCATCACATCAATATGAATTTGCGCGTTTAAATATGACCTATACGGTTATGAGTAAACGTAAATTATTACAATTGGTGGAGGAAGGACATGTGGAAAGCTGGGACGATCCTCGCATGCCAACCATTAGTGGTATGCGTCGCAGAGGATATACTGCGGATAGCATCCGTGATTTTTGTGATCGTATTGGTATTGCCAAAAGAGAAAATATTATTGATTTAAGTTTGTTAGAATTTTGTGTTCGCGAGCATTTAAATAAAATTGCGCAACGCCGAATGGTGGTCACCAATCCCATTAAATTAGTGATAACCAATTACGATAAAGGAGAAGAAATTTTACATTCCGAGAATAATCCCGAGGATCCAAATGGTGGAACCCGTGATGTGCCTTTTAGTAATGAGCTATGGATAGAGCGTGAGGATTTCATGGAAGAACCTACTAAGAAATATTTTAGATTAGGGCCAGGCTTATCCGTTCGTTTAAAGAGTGCCTATATTGTAAGCTGTGAAAGTTTTGAGAAGGATGCCGAAGGAAATATTACGACTGTTTATGCCACCTATAACGTGGATAGTAAGTCAGGGCAGGATACGAGTGGCATTCCTGTTAAAGGTACTTTACACTGGGTAAGTGCAAAGCACGCCGTACCAGTGGTATTAAATGAATATGATCGTTTATTCAATGTAGAAGATTTGGCGAGTGCAGAAGGTGATTTTAAGGATTATATGAATCCTATTTCATTGAAAAAGGTAGAAGCTTATGCAGAACCTGCGTTAGCAAATGATGCATTAGATGCTAGATTCCAATTTTTAAGAAAAGGGTATTTTTATCAAGATACCAAGAGTACAAAAGACAAATTGGTATTTAATAGAACCGTTACTTTAAAAGACACTTGGGCTAAAGAGCAAAAAAAATAGCAAACCTCATTAATTCATATACATGCTAACCCTGGAAACATTTAAGCTGGATTGGGATAAACAGTTTCCGGATGTACGCCTTAGAAGGAGTCATTTTGTTTTATCGGTGAGTGGTGGTGTGGATAGTATTGTATTAGCGCATATTATGCATTCCCTAAATGCAAAATGTACCATAGCACATGTTAATTTTCAATTAAGAGCAGAAGAAAGTAAAAGAGACGAGCAGTTTGTTCGTGATTTTGCTTTGCAAATTAATATACCCTTTCAAGTTCAGGTAGTGGATACTCAAAAATATGCAGCCACTTATAAAATGGGCATTCAGGAAGCTGCCAGAGAAATAAGGTATGCATGGTTTGGGGCACTCATGCAAGAATTGTCTGCGACTGAAAATAAAAATTCAGAAGACCAAAAATTAAATGCATTATCTCCAAAGCCTATTCCTGTTGTTTTATTAACGGCGCATCATGCCAATGACCAAGCAGAAACCATTTTAATGCATTTGTTTAGAGGTACCGGTATACATGGATTAACGGGTATTCCCATGCGAAGAAAGGATGTATTAAACTTAGCAAGACCTTTGCTTAATTTTTCTAAGAAGGAAATAAAAGAATATGCAAAAGCGAATGGGTTAAGTTATGTAGAGGATAGTAGTAACGAAAAAGATGACTATAGTCGTAATTTTATTCGCAATACCATTATGCCGCAGGTAACTGAAATGTATCCCAATGCCAATGAAAATATTGTAGCGACTGCTCAAAGATTAAAAGAGGCAGAACAAATTGTTTTAACCACTGTGAATAATTTTTGGAAGAAAGGAATGAAATTGAAAAAAGGAATGCTGTCAGTTTCTATTGCACATTGGCAAAAAGTATTGGGTAATGCAACATATACTTGGGGCCTCATCAAAGAATATGGGTTTAATTCAACTCAGATAGAGGAAGTGCATAAAATATTATCTGCAAGCAATGGGGCATATATAGCTTCCGATACACACCAATTGATGAAGTGGGGGGATCAGGTTCAAGTCATTAGCAAGGAGGAAGGGGGTGAGTATTTAGTGATTGAAAAAGTGGCTCCGATTGTTGAAACTAAATATGGGAAATTACATTTTGAATTGATTGAACAATTTAATATGGAACATATTTCTAAGAATGCGAATACAGCATACTTAGATGCTAGTCAACTAAGCTGGCCTTTATTATTAAGAACCTGGTCATCCAGCGATTATTTTTATCCATTAGGTTTAGGGAAAAAGAAAAAATTGAATCATTTTTTATCCAATTTTAAATTAAGTCCAACAGAGAAAAACAGAACGGCTGTGCTTTGTTCTGGTGACAAAATCGGGTGGGTAGTGGGTATAAGAATTGATGATAGGTTTAAGATAAAGGCAAATACTCCATTTACCTTAAAGATAAGTTGGCAAGAAATGGCATAATTGAGTCATTTTTAGCCATTATTTCGATATTTTTATAGAACCACATTAATATAAAAATATTTATTAATATAATGCGCATTCCCCTGGCTAAAAAGTATATTGTATTATACTTGCTTTGCATGTTAAGTTCCTACTTTGCTAGTGCACAGGATTTTTCCAATAAAGGAAAGGATTTTTGGGTGGGATATGGAAGCCATGTATCTATGTACTCATCAATTGGTACTCCTTTAGATAATGGAGGTTCTCAGGATTTAATCTTGTATTTTACTTCCGATCGTGATGCGAATGTTACCGTGGAAATTCCATCAGTGGGTTATTTAAAAACTTATGTGGTTAAAGCGAATACAGTTACTTCTTCGGAGCCACTTCCTAAATCGGGTCTACAAGATGCCAGACTTACTACCGAGGGTAAATCGGACAAAGGAATACACATCACTTCCGATTATTCTATAATCGCTTATGCGCATATCTATAACAATGCTGTTTCTGGGGCTACTCTTTTATTTCCTACCAATACATTGGGACGTTCCTATTATTCTATTAATTATAAGCAGCGTTCTAATAGTCCGTTTTCTTATTGTTATGCCTACGTGATCGCTTCAGAGGATTCTACCAATATCGAAGTAATATTAAGCGCGAACACGGAGGGAGGTAATAAAATAGGAGATACCATTAAAGTTGCATTAAATAAAGGGCAGATTTATAATTTTTTTGGAAAAGTCTTAACAACGGGTCCGGGTGCTTCTACTGGCGAGGATTTAACAGGAACGCTTATACGTTCTGTGGCTACTGCTACAAGTACTTGTAAAAGAATTGCTGTTTTTTCAGGTTCAGGAAAAATTAACATTTACGATAATAATTCAAGATCGGCGGATAATTATATACAACAAGCTTTTCCTTCAAATGCATGGGGAAAAAAATATTTAACGGTGCCTACTGCAAAAATGACCAATAATATTTATAGGATAGCGGTAAGTGATCCTACTGCAGTGGTTAAGGTAAATGGAAGCATTATTCCCGCAAGTTCTTTTGTGAATAATTTTTATTATGATTTTGTGTCGAATACGGCTAATTCTATTGAAGCCAATTTACCTATCATGGTAGCTCAATATATTACCACCACTGGCACTTATGGTAATATTAATAATGGTAACGGGGATCCTGAAATGATTTATTTAAGTCCCATTGAACAAACTATCAATAAAGTTACCATTAACTCAACTCCATTTGCAAACATTGTGGATACATTGCATTATGTGAATATTACCATGCCAAAATCGGCTGCTGCTTCTTTGAAAGTAGACGGCGTTACGCCAACCAATTCAGTGGTTCATCCCGGAGATGCCAATTTTGTTTACTTTCAAGTTAATCTTCGCTCAGGAGCACATACCATTATTGCGGATTCCGGATTTAATGCAATCGCTTATGGATATGGTAGCGTAGAAACCTATGGTTACAATGCAGGTACCAATGTCATTGACCTGTATCAAAAATTAACAGTTAATAACGACTATGGAACTGTTAAGTTGCCCGCTACTTGTAGAGGAACCCCTTTTAAAGCATCCATCACTTTACCTTATCAGCCCCTGTCTTTAGTTTGGAATATTCCGAAGTATCCTAATATCCCTGCTAATTATGCACCCGTATATGATTCAAGTTATGTGGTGAATGGGCGAACTATTTATAGGTATACTTTGGGTCAATATTTAAATTATGATAGTGTGGGTACCTATACCATTCAATTAAAGGTATTTAACCCAACAGGAGATGGCTGTAGTGGTGAACAGAATATTGATTTTGATTTAGTAGTCTATCCGCCACCCAAGGCGGGCTTTACATTACAAAGTGCACATTGCTTAGGGGATAGTTTATATTTAAAAGATACTACGTTTGTAGGACAAGATGATAGAAAACTAATAGCATATAATTGGAAAGTAGGGAATGCTCCATTTGTAAATGCAAAAAATTATACTTTAAAATCGGATACTGCAGGAACCATTCCTATTCAGTATTTTGTGATCACCGATATTGGATGTTTGAGTGATACCCTTACTACAGTAGTTAAGATTGATAGCTTACCTGTAAATAACTTTATCATTCAAAATTTAAAATGTGTGGGGAAGGAGATGTTATTTACAGATAGTTCATTTGCAAAAGTTGGTACGCGTATCGAAAAATGGATATGGAATTATGGGGATCGCAAAGTAGATAGCTTGAATGATAATAGCGCTGTGCGCCATACTTATGATTCTGCTATTAACTATAATGTTCAATTAACATTGCAAACTACGAATGGCTGTGTTGTAGATAAAGTAAAAACAATTAAAGTAAATCCGAATCCAATGGTGGGATTTATTTTACCAGAAATATGTTTAAAAGATCCTTTTGCTCAGTTTACAGACACCACAAAAATTGCAGATGCTTCTAATAATTTCAAATATTTATGGGATTTTGGTGAACCTGGAAACACACAATCTCCCAATACGAGTATCCTTGCCAATCCAAAGCATCGTTATTTGATTCCAGGGACTTATCAAGTCAATGAAAAAGTAACTAGTATTAATGGTTGTTTTGCAGATACTACTTTACCATTTACGGTGAACGGATCAGTACCTATTTCAAGTTTCAACATTATTGATTCTGCAGCACTATGCTCTAATTTACCTGTTCAATTAAATAATACTTCTGTTGTTGATATTGGGAAGATTGGGAAATTGGTAATTTATTGGGATTATGCCAATAATCCTTTAGATAGCACTATGGATGAAAATCCAACGATTAATAAAATTTACAAACATAACTATACTAATTTTCGCTTTCCCGATAAAATGAATTATGATATTAAATTAGCTTCCTATTCGGGTGAAAATTGTTTCGATGAGAAATCCGCTACTATAGCAATTGTTCCTCCACCGCAAAGTTTTACAATTGGTTCAAGCAAGGATTATTTATGTATTGCAGACTCTATTTCATTTACGCCCAATATTACTGGGGGCGTGCCTGCATATACTTACGAATGGTTAGTGAATAATACGAGTGCTAACTTCAATAAAAATATATTAAGGGGTACTACTAGTGGGAATGTGGACATTACTGTAAAAGTGAAAGATGCAAAACAATGTGTGTACACATACGAAAAATTAAAAAATATTGAAGTAAGAGCTATTCCTATTGCAACCATTCAAGCCAAGGACACTAATATTTGTAATCAGGATCCAATTGTGGTAAAAGGTGCAGGAAGTAATGAGTATACTTGGTATTTAAATAAAGCAGTATTTGCATCTTCCATAGTAGATACATTATTAACCAATGCGCCTGGTTATTATCAGGTAAAAGTGTATGATGGATTTTGTAATTCATTGTTATCGGATTCAGTGCTTATATATCAGTACATTATTCCTAAATATAGTTTTACCAATACTAATTATATATGTATAAATAGACCGGTTCGAATTTCCGGAAATACATTGGCCACAAAAGCAACGAATTTTAGTTGGAATTTTGGAGACAGTACTACCTCTACAATAGCAAATCCGTTGAACCATAATTATATAAAAAAGGGGACCTATCAAATAAAGCTTTCATATACCCACGATTTTTGTCCTAAATACAATGGTTCCTTTGAGGGGGATTCTATTAAAGTAGTGGATCCCTTGACAGGTTCGGACTATACCATGTTTGTTTTAGCTGGAACTGATACAACACTCGTAAATATCAAGACGGATTCTGGATATACCCAATATGCATGGTCACCAGGCATCTATTTATCCAATCCCAATATTAAGAGTCCATTATTTAGTGCCATCCGAACTACAGACTATATTTTAACGCGAACCGATACTTCTAGCTATTGTGAAATTGCTGATAATTATCATATCATTGTTTCCGGTGATGTAGTGGTGGTTATTCCTAAAGCCTTTACCCCCAATAATGATGGATTAAACGATGTATTGAAAATTGAATATGGGGCAGGACTGAGTCAGTTTAATTACATTAAAATATTTAATCGATGGGGGCGCTTGGTTTTTGAATCTAACAATATTAATGCTAGTTGGGATGGAAAGGTGAACGGAAGGGATCAGGATACAGATGCCTATAGCTATTTAATTGATTATATTACATATAAAAATGAGCGTATTTCTAAAACGGGCTCCGTTATTTTATTAAGATGATAAAGCACAAAGAATATATTAAAATATGGGGCTTTATTATATCCTTATTCATAACTGGAATAGGGTATGGGCAAACACCTTATATGTCTCAAAGTTTCGTGGCCACTAATTTCTTTAATCCTGCTGCGGTAGGATTTGGAGATAATAATCAATTTCAAAGCTTTTATCGAAACCAATTCTCTGGGGTAGGCGACCCTTTTAGAACCGTTGGCGTTGGGGTAGATTTTGCCTTATTCAAAAACGAGGATAATGATTACTTTAATAATTTCGGATTGGGATTACAGGGAGTCTCCGATCAAGTATTGAATGGTATTTTACAAAAAAATGAAATTACTTTAAGCTTAGCGAATAGAGTATTTTTAAACAGGGATAGAACTAGTTACTTAGCACTGGGAATTAGTTCCACTTTTATTACTCGCAATTTAGACCGCAGTGCATTAACTTTTGGAGATCAATATAATTCTGGTAGATTATTTAATAGTAGTAGTTTGGAAACCATTGGCGATTATCCTGCTAAGTTTTCGACCAATGGGGGTTTATTGTATTCTTTTGTTTCCCCCGACATGTTTATTCAAGCAGGCGGAAGTACCTACTATATTAATAGAAGTTCAAGTACACAAACCTATGGGAACGTAAATCAGAGTTTTCAATTTATTTCTACTTTAAATATAGAGCGTCAAATTTTAGACAAAAACACTTTTTTTGTGCATGCCAATTATCAAAACCGATTAGAGGCAGAGTTTTTTTATGTGGGCGGTGCATGGGGGCTCCCTATTCAAACGTATAATGATAATAACAATCGTTTTTATATAGGGTGCTTTTATCGTTCACAGGATGCTTTGGTGCCATATTTAGGCTTATTGTATAATAAATATAAAATAGGAATGACCTATGATATTTATAACAACAAAATGACCCAGTCTAATTTACGTCCACAAACTTTAGAGTTTACTTTATCTACTTATTTAGGAAGGAATATTTCAAAGAATTTGAAAAGTATTTTCAACTAAATTGAAAAGAAAAATATTTTATATTATTATTGGATTGGTTGCAACGCTCCAATCTTTTTCGCAAACAGATACTGAATTTTGGTTTGCTGCACCGGAGGTTACTTCACAACATAGTGATAATCCTATCTTTCTTCGTTTTACCACTTATGCTAAGGACGCGATTATAACTATTGATCAACCCGCAAATGCAAGCTTTACCCCCATTATTATTAATTTGGTTGCGAACGCAACATATAGTTTACCATTTACTGCCTATAAAGAAATCATTGAAAACAAACCGAGCAATACCGAATTGAATTATGGGATACGCATTACAGCGACCGCTTCCATATCTGCTTATTATGAAATAGCCTCAGCAAGTAATCCTGAAATTTTTCCATTAAAAGGAAATGTTTCAAAAGGGCTTGATTTTATTATACCCGGTCAAACAAGATATTATAATCAAACTTATGTTACGTTCCCCGCCCATGATGGCTTTGCCATTGTAGCC
>Ga0209353_10000565_pt1 | contig 22448 bp, 19 predicted proteins | sample LauGreSpBDMM15SD_2_FD_187561 | JGI IMG/M metagenome (GOLD analysis project Ga0209353, IMG submission 187561) | Freshwater lake microbial communities from Lake Michigan, USA - Sp13.BD.MM15.SD (SPAdes) (version 2) | ecosystem: Environmental > Aquatic > Freshwater > Lake | place: Lake Michigan...
GGTTCCTCTTTTTGAGCATCTTTCAATTTACCAAAACCAACACCACCAGCCAACATGATTACTTTATCGAAACCATATTTTTTGGCTTGTTCAAAATGTTCAAAAGTAAGTACCGAACCACAGATCAAAGGCTGCCCGAATTTGTTACCAAAATCAGAAGCACCATTAGACGCTTTGATCAAAATATCCATAGGCGTTTGGTACAACCAAGGACGTTCGGTGGTGGCTTGTTCCCAAGTTCTATCTTTTTCTAAACGAGAATAAGAAGTCATGTACACCGCAGTTCCTGCCATGGGCAAAGAACCTTTTCCGCCAGCCAAACGGTCTCTAATTTCACCACCAGCACCTGTGGCTGCCCCATTGAAAGGCTCAACAGTGGTTGGAAAATTATGGGTTTCTGCTTTTAAGGAAAGTACTGATTCAAAATCTTTTACGCCAAAATAATCAGGTTTGTCCGAACTTGCAGGAGCAAATTGTTCGGCTTTAGGACCTGTTACAAAAGCGACATTGTCTTTATAAGCAGAAACGATGGTATTGGGATTTGTTTCCGCTGTTTTTCTAATTAATTTAAATAAGGTCGATTCTTTTTCCACGCCGTCAATGATAAATTGACCATTAAAAATTTTGTGACGGCAATGTTCAGAATTCACCTGTGAAAAGCCAAAAACCTCACTATCTGTCAAGCTACGGCCAATTCTGGCAACCACTGAATCCAAGTATTTTACCTCTTCATCGTTCAAAGCCAAACCTTCCGCTTTGTTGTAAGCAGCAATATCCTTCACATAAATAACAGGTTCAGGAACCGCAGAAATGGTAAATAAATCCTGGTCTAAACCTATAAATAAACGCTGCAACATAGCATCAAAAGGCGCATTTTCAGCATTCACTTCCGAAAATTCTTCAATTCTCACCAAACCTGCTATGCCCATATTTTGGGTAATTTCTACCGCATTGGTACTCCAAGGCGTTACCATTTCTTTTCTAGGTCCAACAAAATATCCTTTCAAAGAGGAAGCTTCTAAAACAGTTCCATCAAGCAACCACGCTAATTTTTCTTTGGTCAGTTGATCGATAGCATTTTTAGCTTCTATGGCATAGAGAATTCCGCTGTTACTTTTGGCAAAAAAAATCATAGGTAGGTATGAGTTTTGGGTGTTGAATATTTGTATAATAAGCTGATAACAAACAAGTAATCCTTTTTGTTTTCGCAGAATCAATTAAAATCCTACTTTCCAGAAAAGTTACCTTATTTCTTAATCTACAAAGATAGTTTTTTTAGGTAAATAATGGAGGAACGGAGCATTTGATTTTTGGGGATTCATAACATTTATCACAAAAAAAATAGTCCTGACAACTTATGATAAATTTGTCAGGACTTGATACATTAATTTTCAAGAATCATTTAAAGCAAACAACTTACATCTTTTCAGCCAACTCCAACCAACGTAAAGTTTTGGTGTCAATTTGGTTGGTGATCAATGCTATTTTTTTAGAAATATCATTGATTTCTTCGAAGCCTTTCCCACCCGAACTGTTTAATTTATTCACCAAATCGTTCTTTTCTTTTTCGTGTTTGTCGATTTCGATTTCTAAATTGGTATATTCTTTTTGTTCGGCAAAAGTTGCTTTTTTATTTTCTGTAGTTGAAGAAGAAAATTTAGGTTCGTCTTTTTTACCACTTTTCAGATTGGCTTGTTTTTCCGCTTCCAATTCATCCAACATGTCTCTGTAATCGGTATAATTTCCAGGAAAATCATTGATTACACCATCGCCTTCAAAGATAAATAAGTGTTCCACCAGGTTATCCATAAAATACCTATCATGCGAAACGATGATCAAACTCCCTTTGAAATTTTGTAAGAAATCTTCCAAAACGTTCAAAGTCATGATGTCCAAATCATTGGTAGGTTCATCCAAAATCAAGAAGTTTGGATTGGTAATCAACACTTTAAGTAATTGCAAACGTTTACGTTCTCCCCCACTCAATTTACCCACCCTACCATATTGCATGGCAGGAGGAAACAAGAATTTGGTTAAAAAGATAGAGGCCGAAATCACACTTCCATCAGGCAATTCAATAAATTCAGCAATTTCTTTCACGACATCAATTACACGATCGTCTTCATTGAAAGAAAAATCTTCTTGTTTGAAATACCCGAAAACAGTATTGGTACCTCGGTCAATCATTCCACCGTCAGGTTCCTGCGCTCCCGTAAGCACACTTAAGAAAGATGATTTACCAACCCCATTTTTACCTACAATACCAATTTTATCTCCTTTGGTAAAGATATAAGAGAAGTCGTCGACAACTTTTAAATCCCCGTAAGATTTTTCAAGCTTTTGTAATTCTAGAATTTTACCCCCTTGACGAGTCACTTTCATGTCCAAATCTAGTTTTACCTCTACTTTACCAGAGGCAGCTTTGGCTTTTAATTCATGGTAAGCATCAATTCTATATTTGGCTTTTGTACCACGCGCCTTCGGCTGGCGACGCATCCATTCGGCTTCTTTTCTTAATTGGTTTTTGGCTTTGTCTACTTCAGAGGCTAATATTTGTTCCCTTTCCTCTTTCTTTTCCAGGAAATAAGCATAATTGCCTTTGTAGGGAAAAATCTCACCGCCGTCTAATTCCAAAATTTCATTGGCCACATTGTCAAGGAAATACCTATCGTGGGTTACCATCAATACCGTTTGAAAATTAGAATTGATTTGTTGCTCCAGCCATTCAATAATTTCTATATCCAAATGGTTGGTAGGCTCATCCATGATCAATAAATCAGGAGCTTCAATCAACACTTTGGCCAAGGCCACACGCTTCAATTGTCCACCAGAAAGGGTATCCATGGTACGTTCCAGGTCGTCAATTCCCAAAACACCTAAAACAGTTTTAACATTGACTTCAAAATCCCAGGCTTGCAAAGAATCCATTTTGTCCATCAATTCCTGTAAATAATCAGGATTTACGTCAGGATCCATCACTGCCAAATCATAATCTTTGATCAGTTTGTGGCGGGGATTGTCATCATTAAAAATATTGGCTTCGATGGTAGATTCTCTGACAAAATCAAAATTTTGTCCCAAATAACCTACAGAAACGCCATTCCTTACACTTACTTTTCCTGTATCTGGGGTTTCTTTACCCGCCAAAACATTCATTAAAGTAGTTTTACCACAGCCATTTACCCCAACCATGGCCACTTTTTGACCCCTACTGATGCCAATGGAAAGGTTATTAAATAATATTTTTTCGCTATAAGATTTTGAAATATTCTCGGCAGAAATGTAATTCATAAATAAAGTTAATATTTGGTGCAAGTTACGGTTTTAACGGTTCAGAAATACATTATTTGAGATATAATGTTAACTTTGTTCAATAAAGATGGAGTAAGTCAATTAACTATTTACTAAGTAATCCTTTTACTAAAAACTCAACACTAAAAACCCAACACTAAAAAGATGATTATTTTAAAAAGAAGTGTGAAATTAAATGACAAAGAACATCATTTTTGGTTGGGCGTGAGTCAAAACAAAGGAGGTAGAATTGTTACTTTCAACGTACATTATTACCCTGCAGATCCAGACACCATGCCTTCTGTACCAATATTAATTAAAAACAAATTCCCATCTATGGACGAAGCGATTGAATATGGGAAAGATTATATGAAAAATTTATACCGAAATATAGCGGAAAGAAAAGATAATTAAGGTTGAGTTTTTAGTGTTGAATGTTTAGTATTCCAATACTTAAATTAATATATTAAACTGATTCTGGTAGTCGCAAATTGCGACTACCATTTTTTACTTTTATATTAAATACAACTATATGACTTTTATAATTCCTGAGGAAATCCTTATCAGTAAAATATTCTTCCTTCGCGACAAAAAAATAATGCTTGCTGAAGACCTGGCAGAAATGTATGGCGTAGAAACCAAGCGATTAAATGAACAGGTCAAACGAAATTTGGATCGCTTTCCGGAAGATTTCATGTTTCAATTAACACATGAGGAACACGAAACTTTGAGGTCGCAATTTGCGACCTCAAACAGAGGAGGTCGAAGATACGAACCTTATGCTTTTACCGAACATGGCATATTAATGCTATCAAGTGTTTTGAACAGCAAAAAAGCAATCACCATCAATATTCAATTAATGAGGATTTTCACTAAGATGCGAGAAATCTTATTGACCCATAAAGACTTGTTATTGGATATGGAAAATATTCGTAAAAAAGTAAATGTCAGGATGAGAAAATAGAGATGATTTATAATTATTTGATTCAGTTTGTCAAACAAAAAGAAGAATCAATCGACCCAATCGGATTTAGAATAAATGGTAAATAAAGCTTACTGAAAACTCAAATTAACAAATAAGGAGTGTTGCGTTTTTAGTGTTGAATGTTTAGGATTCCAATACTTAAATTAATAAATTAAACTGATTCTTAAAGTCGCAAATTGCGACTTTAAGTTTTTATTACTAAAAACTCAACATTAAACACTCAAAACTAAAAACTAGCCTCCTGCTTTTTTCGCTTTATATCCGGCTTTGATCAGTAAATCAATTACTTTGTCCCTAACTTCACCCTGAATTAAAATTTCGCCTTCTTTCACGGTACCCCCAACACCACATTTTGATTTGAGCATTTTACCCAATACTTCTAAATCATCATTTTTACCCACATAATTATTGACAATGGTCACAATTTTACCGGCTTTTTTTCGGTCTAAAAAAACTTTAAGGTTTTGTTGTGCTGGAGGCAATGTTGCTGACTCATCGTCTGAGGCATAATTGTATTCAAAACTTTCATCAGTTGAATACACGACACCATCTCTATTTTTTTTACTTTGCATCAATAAAGCATTTAGAGGTAAAAATACTAAGCTTCTTTAATTTTCAATTTCTTCTTCAAATCGTCCACGCACATTTTCACTTTCCTATCAGATTCTATCAAATCATTGATGGTTTGAATGGCGTGAATTACCGTACTATGGTCTCTGTTTCCAAAATGGTAACCGATGGTTTTTAAGGACAAATTGGTCAATTCTTTGGCAAAATACATCGCCACCTGACGTGCTAAAACAATTTCTTTTTTCCTGGTTTTGTCTTTGATGTCTGCCACTGAAATATCAAAATATTCAGCAATGCATTTCTGAATATAATCAACACCAACTTCTGTATCAATATGTTGAATCAAACTTTGAAGTGTTTGTTTCGCCAACTCCAGGTCTATTTCTCTGCGGTTGAGAGAAGCCTGTGCAATCATAGAAATCAACACCCCTTCTAATTCGCGGATATTTTTCTCAACACTGTACGCCAAATATTCCACCACATTGTCAGGAATTTCAATTCCGTCGGCTTCCATTTTATTCTTAATAATCGCGACTTTGGTTTCAAAATCAGGTGCTTGCAAATCTGCACTTAAACCCCATTTGAAACGAGACAATAAGCGTTCCTGCATGCCACCCAAATCTTTTGGAGCGCAATCACTGGTAAGAATAATTTGTTTTTTATTTTGATGCAGGTGGTTAAAAATCTGAAAAAAGATTTCTTCCGTTTTAGGTTTTCCCGCAAAAAACTGCACATCGTCAATAATCAAAACATCTACCTGAGAATAGAAATTGGCAAAATTTTGAATATTGGCATTCCTGGTAGCTTCAATAAACTGGTTGGCAAATTTATCAGAAGTAACATACAAAACTTTCACTTCCGATTGGCTTTGAACAATATGATTTCCAATGGCTTGTACCAAATGTGTTTTTCCTAAACCCGAAACCCCATACACCATCAAAGGATTAAAAGAAGTAACACCGGGTTTATCTGCAACTGCTTGTCCGGCTGAACGCGCCAAACGGTTACAATCTCCTTCAATATAGGATTCGAAGGAATAATGAGAATTCAATTGGTTGTCAAAATAACTTCTTTCATCATGTCCATTAGAAAATGGATTAAAGGATTCAGAGTTATTGTTATGAGAATTGTTACTTACTGGCGCTTTTACACTTTTGATGGTCAATGTATAGGGTGTTCTGTATTCATTCCCTTTGTCCATCAACACCTGGTATTTTAATTTACCAAACGGACCCAACTGCTCATGAATCACCCTGCGAAGCACATCTATATACTGTTCTTCCAGGTATTCATAAAAATATTGAGAGGGAACCGCAATTTTCAATTCAAAATTAATCAAAGAGACAGGCTGAATTGGCTCAAACCAAGTATTGAAACTTTGTTCACCGACTAGCTTTTTTATGGACTCAATGCAACTCTCCCAAACAGTATGGTGACTAATTTCGCTCAATGATAATTGGTGTTTTGTGTTTTGGTTTTCCTAAGTAAAAACTTGAGGGAGACAAAAATGGTGAAAAAAAATGAAACTAAAAAAGCGAAATCACTACTTCGTAAGATATAATTGAAATATTTTTTTCAATGTGCCACTGTATTCCTATTACGAGTTTTAATAGTACAAATTCGAACCTTATTTCCTTCAATACAAACTAATAATGCAACACCTAAAATAAATAAAATATTGATTGAAATATTTTGTTAGACGAATCTAAATTATTATTATTACAGGTAAAAATAATTTAACATGGTTCACTTAAATATTATCAATAAATCCATCATTGGCTTACTGTTAACTTTTTCAAGTATGATTTATGCGCAAACACGCGTCATTACCGGTGAAGTCAAAGACATTGAAACCAATGAACCCATGCATTTTTGTCCTGTTTTCATAGCAGGGACACCTTACAAAACGACAACTGGCGTAGATGGGAAATTTAAATTTATTTTGGAGAATGACGTTTCATCTCAAAAAATAATCGTTTCCTTTATTGGTTATTATTCCGATACCATTTTTTTAAATTCCAAAAATGAATATACCATTTTATTAACTCCCAAAGAAAATATCACCCATGAAGTAACTGTAACAGGTGTAACCAAAGCAACGCTTGTCAAAGACAATCCTGTTTCAATCACCATTGTGTCTTCAAAAGCCATTGAACAAGCGACGGAAAGTAACATCATAGATGTACTAACCAAAAATGTTTCAGGATTGAATGCCGTAAAATCAGGACCGAATATCTCTAAGCCATTCATAAGAGGATTGGGCTATAACCGGGTTTTGACACTTTATGATGGTGTCAGACAAGAAGGACAACAATGGGGAGATGAACATGGAATTGAAGTAGACGCTTACAATATTGAAAAAGCAGAAATCATCAAAGGACCGGCGAGTTTAATGTTTGGTTCTGATGCATTGGCCGGAGTGGTGAGCCTATTTCCTGCCTCCCCCAAAACAGGTGACAGTACACTTCATGCCAAAGTATTTTCTGAATACCAAAGCAATAACAACCTGATTGGAAACGGATTAAGACTAATTTATGCCAACAAACACTGGTCTTATGCCTTAAGAGGCGCTTATAGAATTGCCAATAACTACCAAAATTCTGTTGACGGGAAAGTTTACAATACTGGTTTTCAAGAAACGAATGCTTCAGGATTAATCACCTATAAAACCAAGAAAGGTTTTTCAAATATCAATCTTACATTATATGAAAATTATCAGGGTATTCCAGATGGAAGCAGGGATTCTTTGACGCGACAATTCACCAAACAAGTCCATGAAAGTGCACATGATGACATTAAAAACAGGCCTTTAGTATCTGATAACGAATTGAATAGCTATCAATTAAGTCCGCTTCACCAGCATATTCAACATTACCGAATTTATAGTAACAACACTTACAGTATTGGTAAAGGTGAAATTGATGCGTTATTGGCATTTCAGCAAAATAACAGAATGGAATACAACCACCCAACAGACCCTTTGCAAGCAGGAATGTACGTCAGTTTAAACACACTCAACTATTCTTTAAAATACAACGCTCCTACCATTTTCAATTTAGATTTTTCTTTTGGAACAAATGGGATGATACAAAACAACAGCAATAAAAATGCAACTGATTTCCCCATTCCAGATTATGATTTGTATGACATTGGAATGTATGGTTATAGCAAATGGAAATACAACAACATCACCTTAAGTGGTGGAGTAAGGTATGATATAAGGACAATTAAAGCTGCAAATTTCTACACAAAAAATGACCAATCAACAGGTTATGATCGCCAGGTCAATGATACATCAGGTGCAAACTTACAATTCCCATTATTTGACAAAACATTTAATGGACTATCCTTTAGCCTTGGGAGTACCTACGTCATTTCAGAAAAAATCAGCCTAAAGGCCAATATAGGACGAGGTTATAGGGCACCAAGTATCACAGAATTTGCCTCCAACGGACTTGATCCAGGAGCACATATTGTATACCTGGGAAACAGGAAATTTAATCCCGAATTTAGTTTACAGGAAGATTTAGGAATCATTGGCACGTTTCAAAATTTCAACTCCTCTATCAGTATCTTCAATAACAATATTCAAAACTACATCTATCTGACACAATTGGTAGACGAAAATGGAAATCCTGTGGTGATGGTGAAGGGAAATAAAACCTACCAATACCAACAGGATGCAGCACAATTATATGGCACAGAAATCACCTTAGACATTCACCCTAAAACGCTAAAAGGATTTCAATGCAACAATAGTTTGGCCTTGGTTTATGGATTCAATAAAAAACAAACTTATGTCAACAAAGGAATTCAAGGTGAATACTTGCCCTTTATTCCACCACTAAAAATGGTGAACAGTATCAGCCAAAGTATTTATCCAAAAGCGTCCAAAATAACTGAGGTAAGTTTCAAAATTGAATCAGATTTCAGTGCTGCGCAAAACAGGTATTTGGCACTTGAAAACACCGAAACAGCCACACCTGCATTTACACTCATCAATGTTTCAACCCGGATAGATTATAAAATCTCCACCAAATCAAATGTTCAAATTATGCTACAAGTCAACAATTTATTTGACCAGGCTTACCAATCTAACCTGAGTCGGTTAAAGTATTTTGAATACTACAGCAATTCACCCAACGGAAAACTAGGCATGTATGGCATGGGAAGAAACATTTGTGTCAAAGCCATTTTCTCTTTTTAAATCAGGAGCATAAAAAAGGCTTTGAGTACACTCAAAGCCTTTGAAACTATTGAATGACTTTTATATTGATTACATGTAATTTAAATCATTATTCTTTTTTAACTTAATGATATGCAATGCATTAAACAACAATATAAACGGATAAGCAGGATCAAATTCATGCCATTTAACACCAAAATTCGCACGGCCGCCTAATTTATGGTGGTTGTTATGGTACCCTTCTCCTAACATCAAAAAATCAAAAGGCAACAAATTTTTAGCGGTATCATTTACTTTAAAGTTAACATAACCAAACTTGTGTGCAAACCAATTGATCACTGCACCATGCACAGGACCCATCAAGTAATGAATTGGCAATAACAAATACAAATACCACATGCCTTCAGGCACAAACTTGATATAGAATAAAGTATACAAAGTACCCCAAGCCACACGGCCCATCCAGTTGTCACCCAGGTTTTCTATAAAATCCCAGTTCGGTACATTTTTCAAAAACTTAGGATCCAATTTGGCCCTACCATGAAGTATGTCATTGTAAATTGATTTTGTTTTCCACATCATATCAAACAAACCTGTTGAATAAGATGGCGAATGCGGATCATTTGCTGTATCGGCATACGCATGGTGCAAACGATGCATCACACCATAAGCACGAGGACTTAAGAAAGAAGAACCTTGCAATAACCAAGTCAAAATATAAAAGAATCGTTCCCAAAATTTATTCATGGTAAACATTTGATGTGCCGCATATCGGTGCAAGAAAAATGTTTGCATGAACAAAGATAAATACCAATGTGCAACGAAGAAGATAAGGATATAATACATGGAGATTTGTTTAAGTTTCAATAACCGACTTGTAATCTCAATCGATTGTGATAACAAAAGTATGGCTCAGAAAAGCCTATTAAAATGACATAAATCATTTTAATAACTGATATATCATTAAATCAGGGTTTACAAAAAAGAGTATAAAAAAGTCATTTTATAGTGTTGAGTTGTTAGTGTTGAATGTTTAGAAAAAACTTAATACGTTGAATAAATTAACAACATATGAAATAATAAGTACCTGACATTTTCAATTAGTAAAAAAAGGTTAGCTATATGCAATTTCATACCAATTCAAATACATGAAGACAGTCCATTTTATCCTGAACCAATTGTTGTTTTAAATCTTCGATAGAAGCAAATTTTTGTTCATCACGAATGCGTTTCACAAAACTGATTTTTATTGACTCGCCATAAATATCTTCCTGAAAATCAAAAATATGAACTTCTATGGTCGGTCCTAAATTTTCAAAAGTGGGTTTGATTCCAATATTTAACATGCCGTAATAAGCCTTCTTATGAAGCTCAACCCTCACAGCATAAACACCAAAAAAAGGTAAAATTTTATTCTCAAGCGCAATAGCAATATTTGCGGTAGGAAATCCAAGTTGGCGCCCCATTTGACGCCCTTTCACTACAATTCCTGCTAAAGAATATACCCTATCCAACAACTCATTTGCTGTATCCAAATCACCACTTTCAATGGCTTCTCTAATCCGGGTAGAACTTACAGACAGGTTATCAATGTCTTGGCTTGGAATTTCTTTAACTTCAAATCCATACAAATGCGCATGGTCTTTCAAATAGTCAAAACTTCCTTCTTTATTTTTCCCAAAACGATGGTCATACCCAACAAACAATATTTTTGTTCCAATTTTATCGGCCAAATATTCTTTGCTAAATTTTTCGGCTGACAAATCGGAAAATTCCCTGGTAAAAGGAATTACGATCAAATGGTCTACTCCTAATTCAGCAATTAAATTGATTTTTTCTTCTATGGAATTGATTAATTTCAACGAAGTATCATTGGCTAAAACCAACCGAGGATGTGGCCAAAAAGTAACCACTACACTTTCTCCTCCAACTTTTTTGGCTTCTTCGACCAAACTTTTCAATATTTTCTGATGACCAATATGCACGCCATCAAAAATACCAATAGTGGTTACTCCATAAGGAAGTTTGGTAAAAGAATCAATATCGTTATACACCACCATCATGCCACTATTCTTCTCTTTTCTTACCGTATTTAGCAACAAAATCTTCAATCAAAATTGCATCACTCACGTCGTAATCGCCTATTTTGGTTCTCCTCAAGGCAGACATATAAGCACCGGTATTCATCGCTAAAGCCATATCTCTCACCAAACTTCGGATATAAGTTCCTTTAGAGCAGGTCACTTTAAAAGTAATTACAGGCGATTCGAAGCGCAACAATTCAATTTCATGAATCGTAATGTCTCTTGATTTCAATTCAATCGTTTCCCCTTTGCGGGCAAGTTTGTATAACCTTTGTCCATCTACTTTCAAGGCAGAAAACATCGGAGGAACCTGTGCTATTGGACCAGTAAATTCTTCTTGTGCTGTTTTTAAAAACATTTCCCGGGTCACATGCTCGAAGGGAAATTCACCATCAACTTCCGTTTCCAGGTCAAATGATGGTGTAGTTTTACCAATGGTCATTTCGCAAATATATTCCTTATTGGCATTCTGGATTTTATCAATTTGCTTGGTAAATTTACCCGTACACATGATCAATAAACCCGTTGCTAAAGGATCCAAAGTACCTGCATGTCCAATTTTTTTGATTCGAATTGAATTACGAATTTTCCTTACGGCATCGAAAGAAGTCCAGGTATAAGGTTTATCAATCAACAATACAACCCCTTCTTCAAAATTCAATTCTTCCATTAATCTATTTTTAGATCATATCCCAAGCCCAATAAAACAAGGATAACTGCACCCACTACAATTCTGTAATAACCGAACATTTTAAAGCCATATTTTGTCAAAAAGCTGATAAAAAATTTGATGGCAATAATGGCGACAATAAAAGCAACCAAATTTCCAATGAGTAATAAATTAATATTATCAGTTAAAGCCTGAACTTCTGTGGGTACTTTTGAGAAATCATACAGTTTCTTTGCCGTTGCTGCAAACATTGTCGGTACAGCCAGGAAAAACGAAAATTCAGCCGCCGCTTTACGGGTAATTTTTTGTGTCAAACCACCAATAATACTCGCTGCCGACCTCGATACACCAGGTACCATGGCCAGACTTTGGAAACAACCAATTAAAAAAGCCGATTTAAAATTAACTTCCTCAGTTCCTTCAGTTTCATTTTTCGCAAACCACTTGTCAATAAATAGCAGAATGATACCACCAATAAGTAATGAACAAGCGACTACAAATACATCTTCAAGCAAAGCATCAATCATATCGCTAAACAACAAACCGAGTATTGCTGTGGGCAAGAATGCACAAAACAACTTCACATAAAACTGGAGGTCTTTGAAGAAATGCTTGAAGTATATTATAACGACAGACAAAATAGCACCGAACTGAATGGAAACTTCAAATACTTTCGTAAAAGCATCGTTTTTGATTCCCATCATGGCAGAAGTAATGATCATGTGCCCTGTAGAAGAAACGGGTAAAAACTCCGTAACACCTTCAACTATGGCTAAAATGATAGCTTCGAATATCGTCATCAACTATTTTGATTTATGGAAAATGGCAAAAAACTCTACGATAAAACCCGTCATCAATACGATTGGCCCTAAAGTAATTCCCATGAAACCAAAGCCATATTGCTCTTTATCAGACATCATGATTACAAAACCAAGCATCAACAAAGCTATTCCAGCCAACATAATCATGTAATTTTGTTTGCCAAACAATAAATTATTTTTTTTCTCTTCTGTCATGGTATTTATATTTTTAAAATGGTATTAAAACTAATATAAGTCATCTAATTGCATTCTCAGGTATCTTCTCATAGAGAAAATAGTACTCAGTAAAGAAATAAATATTCCAACCAAGATCATTATTCCGAATAAAGCAAAAACAGGACTTGCGTCATGTAAAACTACCAATTCAGGAATCGTACTGTGGGCATATTGCAACGTAGAAGCCAGTAAAATTACAGCCAGTAAACCTCCCAAAAAGCCATGCAAACTTGACCTAAAAATGAATGGTTTTTGAATAAAGAAACCTGTTGCTCCAACCAATTGCATACTCCTAATTAGAAAACGTTGGGAGAACAAAGCCAGTTTAATGGTATTGTTAATCAAAAACAATACAGCTATTAAAAGTATAACGGTAAATGAAATCAAAATCAGTGAAATCAAATGTATATTTTTATTGATATCATCGACCATATTTTCCTTATAGTCAACTTCATATATTGATTTATTGGTTTGGAGCTGCGTTTGTAAAAGTTTTAGTTTGGCATTGCTGGCATAATCAGCAGCTATCCCTAAAGTAAAAGCATCTCTTAATGGATTTTCGCCTAGAAACTCATGAAAATCTTCGCCAGTTTCTTTGATGAATTTTTTAGCGGCTTCCTCTTTGGATACAAAGGAGATTTGGGGAGTCCCATTCTTTTTTGCAGTAAAAGCAGCCTGGGATAAAAGTGTTTGTAAACTGTCTTTTTGAGAAGGTGTGACTTCTTTTTGAAGGTAAATATGGAGTTGTATATTTTCTTTGACTATACTCGAAAGACTATTCGCATTGATTAGCAAAAGGCTAAACAAACCAATAACATAGAGTGCTAGTGTAATACTAAACACCACTGAGAAATAAGGGTAGGACCCTAATTTTTTTCTTTTATATTTTCTTTCTATACCCACTAATAAAAAAGTTTGGATTACAAATCTAACAATTAATTTGTAATCCAAACTCAGAATGTAAAGTCTATTTATTTTTTAATCTTGAAAAGTAATTCATTTTGCAATTTACGTTGGGTAATTTTCACCAAATGGTCCATACTTTCAGTCCCATAATGAAGCTCATAAAATGAGCCGTCATAATATAAATACAGGTTTTTCTCTTGATTTTTATTCAATTCAATCAATTCATAAGGACCTTTAGAGAAGTCACCTACCAAAATCAATTTGTCAGAGAAATATTTATAGTGAAATTTATCCATACTTTTTTCTACATCAACAGTTAATGAAGAAATATTTATGGCACCAACTTGCTCAATTTTACCATTTGGAGTTTTACCTTCATCATATTTTTCTACATGATGGAAACCGTGTTCCATTGGAATTACTGGAGCCTGAAAATCAACACTATGCGCTAATTCTTCTGTAGTTGATTTTGCCATTAAAACCTTTTTTGCTTTTTTAGGAGTTACCTTTACGATTGTGGTTTCCTTTTCAAGAATTGGTTCTACAGCAATTGTTTTGATTTTTTCCGTTTCTACAACAGGATTGGCTACTTGCTGATGGTGAACGGCAACAATCACTGGTTTGTCTTCAGATTTCAACAGGTAACTTGCCCCTAAACCTATCAATCCAACCATTGCCACGCCAGCAGCAATTTTACCAATTGTCCACTCGAAAGCAGGTTCAATTTTAATACTGTTTAATCTTTGTTTCAACTCTAGACGTCTTACTTCCAATAAACCATCTTGAATGGATTGTTGAAACTCGACCTCGTTTTTTAAGTTTGGATCAGCGTTAAGTTGCTGTTCAAACTTATCGAGCTCATTGCTATCAAGCTTACCTCTAAGGTATGCTTCAATAGTGTCGAAAGGATTTAAGTTTTCTGCCATTTATTTTTAATCAAAAAAGTCAACGCTTGAGAATAGGGATTTTACTTTTTTATCAAGTTCAACTTTACATTTATATTTCTTTGTTTTTGCGGTATCAGCGTTTGCAAAACCAAGTTTTGTTGCAATATCTTCCATTGACATCTCGTCAAAATAGAAATAGGTCAATACCTTTCTACAAGTTTCGCCCAGCTCACCTATGCACCTGTGCACGATGGCAATCTTCTCTTGACGGTCATGATCCAAATGTGTGACAGCGTCTTTTTCTTCATAAGACAAACGTTGTTTTCTATCCAGTTCTTTCCGCCACAAATTTTGGCAAATACTGTACAAATAAGTACTAATTTTAGAAGTGAGGACGAGTTCGCCGGTAACGGCCTTTTTCCAAAAAACGATTAACGCTTCTTGATAAACGTCTTTGGCCTCTTCTTCTGTACCGCTATTTTTGGATATCATGTTCACCATCATACGATAATGTTTTTTATACAAAAAATCAACGGCACGCTCATCCCCTTTTCTGATACGTTGCAATATCTCTTCGTCGTTCATTAAGGAAATTTTAAAAGCCATAAGCTTTATGAGTTTAAATACAAACCATTGTAGTTTGGTAACCACTTACGTAAATATTTTTTCACAAGTTATCCACACCAACAACTCATTCCGAAATATTTGACAAACAAACAAAATCTATTCAAAATAAACTTCAAAACAACATACTTAAAATCAACTTAATAAAACACAGTCAATCCAATTAATTGTAAAATGATTTATTTCTACCCATAAATTTTATCCGTATAAAATTAGTTAATTTATGTTTCAAACTATGCAATAAATATTATAAATATCATTTATATTTTTGAATTTATTGTCTACTTTTGAACTTTCGGTATTTAAATGAGGTCAAAATGAAGTTTAGAATTGGTTTTGGTTATGATGTACACCAACTGGTTGAAGGCCGTGAATTGTGGTTAGGAGGAATTAAACTCGAAAGCAATTTGGGTGCACTCGGACATTCAGATGCAGATGTTTTGGTACATGCCATTTGTGATGCTATTTTAGGAGCAGCAAACATGCGCGATATTGGCTATCATTTTTCAAATACCGATACCAAATGGGAAAACATTGACAGCAAAATATTATTGCGAAAAGTTTGCGTAATGATTCGCGAAGCCGGCTATGAAATCGGAAATATTGACAGTTCGCTGAGCCTTGAAAACCCTAAAATCAATCCACATATTGAAGCCATGCAGCTGGCATTGTCAGAAGCCATGTCTATTCCTACAGAAGACATTTCAATCAAGGCTACTACCAATGAAAAACTTGGGTATGTCGGACGAGAAGAAGGCGTAAACGCCTATGCCGTTGCCTTAATTTACAAAAAAATATAAGCATTATTTTAACCTAGATGTCAACAAAATTAAACCAATCAATCATGAAATCTAAATCAATTTTATTGTTTAGTTGCTTCATTATCAACTTATCGCTTTACAGCCAAGCCCAAGAACTTAACTTAAAACCCGATAAGCTCAAACATTCTATTGGATTAGGTGCAGGATTCGCAACTGGTTATGGGCTTTCGTATAGGTATACCCCTAAAAACTACGGCATTCAATTTAATTTCGCCCCTTTTAAAAATAAAGAAACCACTAGAATTAGCGCTGGTGTTACTTTTTCTTACGATTTAAAAGATTACAAAAACACACGCTTGTATTTATACCAAGCCAATCACTTTTATTACAACAATGAAACCATCCAAGTTTATGATATAAACAATGTACTACCTATAACCCAAAAAGAAAATTATTTCAACAATGGCTTAGGATTTGGGTTAGAGATAATGATATTGGAAAGGTTAGGCTTAAATTTTATGACTGGGTATGCTTTTTATGACAATTTTAATGGCGTAAATGTCACTGGAGAAGCAGCGATTTACTATAAATTCTAATTATTTATCCAAGCCATCCACAGCAACACCGATGGTTCCTTTCACATCAACAATGGTTTTCAAAGACGTTCCTGTGATATAAATTTCACGAGGAGTCAAGTCAACCAGTTTGCCATTCAGTACCACATTTTGAGCAACACGGTTATTGGTAAGTGCTTTTTGCAATAAATCTTTGCTCTCTTTCATTTGTTGTTCAATAGAATACTTGAAATATGGCGTCATTATTTTTACAAATTTTCCATGAGCCATCCAGTTCGCTGATTTCGCCAACACGTTTTGAGTACTGATGTCATAATCAAGTGCATCTAAATAAATACTTGACGTTGCTTGATCATATTTAGGGATACCTGAAAGATACACAGTTCCTTTCAAACTCCCAATCAAGTCAACTTTCACCACAATTTTATCATTGCTCGCATACAAATCAAAATCAGTAATGGTCACCGATTTTTTTTCATCAATATTGAATGTTTTATTGAGCAAACTCGCTTTCGCCAATTCTTTGGCCGTAGCATAAGTTAAATCTGCAGCCATCACAATTGAAAACATATTCCCAGCCGTTTTTACAATTTTCAAATTTGGCAAAGCAACGTTTGTTGTTACCGGCACATCACCTACAACCACTTCAGTAACTGCTTTTATACCAATGGTAGAATTCAATTTTCCACTTTGGCCATTGAGTTGTGTCATAAATATTTCTGAAGGCGTAATCTTTAAATTTGTTTTATAAGCCGAAGACACTTCAATAGGCTTTTGAATCATCTTCCATGCATCTACCACGTATTTTTTTAAGTCGACCGCCTTTTGTGCCTGGTCGTCAATGATTGGAGTCAATTTATTTTGTTGGGTTTTGATCAAGACATCCACCACAGTGTTCAGTGGAATTTCGAAAGGTCCCCATTTAAGCGAAGGTTTTTGAATCCAGTCATAACTTTTGATGAAAGTTTGGGTATTGATACCGAAATTAGTATTCAGAGCAACTTTTGTTTCAAAATTCAACACAATTACTAATTCCGTTTCTTCATAATGAGAAATTGGAATACCGAATTTTTCCACTTTAAAACCTCCTTTTAACCATATTTTTAAAGGTACCCTGTACATGATTAAATCTCCGATGGATTTTATCGTAATGTCTTCATACTTATAAACCTTAAACATCAAGTTATCGCCACCGTTATCTTCCAGGCTATTGTCTTCATACAACAATCCTTTCAAAGAGTTATTTACCAACTTGTTAATTTGAGCCAGTTCTATTTCCACAGGAATGCTAATGGAAGATGATTCTGATTTGTATACTTTTGGAACAAATGTTTCTGTAGGTTTATCGGCAACAATACTTGGAGAGCAGCTGAAAGAAAAAAGTGCAGTAGCAACCATTAAATAAGGTGCTTTAGAAAGCAATGTTTTATAAATCATAATCGGGTAATGTATTAAATGAAGACTGCAAAATTATTATTTTTTGTTGAATATTTTTTAATTGACATGAGACTTTCAAATAAAAGCTGAAAATATTTTTCGGATGTAAACATTCGACATCATTCATAAAAACTTCACCAAGCACATTATATTTATTTTACATTTTTTTGTATCTTGCAATCCTCCATTTGGGCTATTGAATTTCAAAATAATATAGCTACAAGTATCTCATCATTTACCTATCAAATAGTACTCAACTATGAACTTCAATCCAGCTTACAAAGAGAAGTTTGAAAATCGCCATATTGGCCCAAATGAATCCTCCACTGCAGAAATGCTAAATTTTATCGGAGTAGCATCTTTAGAAGAACTCATCAACCAAACAGTTCCTTCAAAGATCAGGTTAAAACAACCGCTAAACTTACCTCCTGCTGTTTCTGAATTTGAGTTTTTAAAAGAATTTAAAAAATTAGCACAAAAAAATAAAGTATTCAAATCCTATATTGGAACGGGATACTATGACACCATTGTACCAGGTGTAATTTTAAGAAACATCTTGGAAAATCCAGCATGGTATACTGCTTATACACCTTATCAGGCTGAAATTGCACAAGGCCGATTAGAAGCCCTGATCAATTACCAAACCATGGTACTTGACCTTACTGGAATGGAAATCGCCAATGCTTCTTTGTTAGATGAAGCTACAGCTGCTGCTGAAGCATTGACGATGCTTTTTGCAAGTAAAAATAACGCCAAGAAATCAGCAGATACTTTTTTCGTATCTGCACTTTGTAATCCTCAAACGATTGAACTGTTACGAACAAGAGCCAATCCATTAGACATCAAAATTTTAGTTGGCGACCATACTAAAATTGATTTAAGTCAGGTAAATTTATTTGGTGCCTTGGTACAATACCCAGCCACCGACGGATCAGTGATTGACTATACAGACTTTATCGCTCAAGCGCATAGCAGCAATTTATTGATTGCAGTTGCAGCAGATTTATTGAGCTTAACACTTTTAAAATCTCCAGGTGAAATGGGTGCTGATGTGGTGATCGGAACCTCACAACGACTTGGTGTACCAATGGGATATGGCGGTCCTCACGCGGCATACTTTGCCACCAAAGACAGCTACAAAAGACAAGTACCAGGAAGAATTATTGGTATTTCTCAAGATGCAGCAGGAAATAAAGCCTACAGAATGGCTTTACAAACAAGAGAGCAACACATCAGAAGAGAAAAAGCCACTTCTAATATTTGTACCGCTCAAGTATTGTTGTCGGTAATGGCAGGAAGTTATGGCGTTTACCATGGACCAACAGGATTAAAAAACATAGCTTCTCGTATTCATAGTTTGACATTTATATTGGCTGAAAACTTGAAAATAATCGGCTATACGATTTCAAACAATCACTTTTTCGATACCCTTACCATTGTTGCCAATAACCATGGAGAAATCAAAAAACTGGCTGAAGCCCAAGAAATCAACCTGCGTTATGCTACTTCTAAGATTGGAATTTCTTTAGATGAAAAAACAACTTTAGAAGACATCACTACTTTGGTGAATATTTTTGCTGCAGCCAAAGGTTCTAAAACTACTTTTGAAATCATAGAAGGCAATGGAATTCCTGCTTCATTGGTAAGAACATCGTCATTTATGACACAAGCGGTTTTCAATTCTTACCAGTCTGAACACGACATGTTAAGGTATTTGAAATCACTGGAAAACAAAGACTTATCACTTGTTCATTCAATGATATCTTTAGGGTCTTGTACCATGAAATTGAATGCAACAACTGAAATGATTCCTGTAACCTGGCCAGAATTTGGAGGCATTCATCCATTTGCACCCATTGAACAAACAGCAGGATACCAGGAACTATTCAAAAACCTAGAAGCCTGGTTAGAAGAAATTACTGGTTTTGATGCCGTATCGCTACAACCGAATTCTGGTGCACAAGGTGAATATGCCGGTTTATTGGTAATCAGAGCTTACCACCAAAACAGAGGTGACCACCATAGAAACATTGCATTGATTCCTTCTTCTGCACACGGAACCAATCCGGCAAGTGCAGTGATGGCTGGAATGCAAGTAGTCGTTTCCAAATGTGATGAGCATGGCAATATTGATTTAAATGACTTGAGAAGACTTGCTGATATTCATAAGGATAACTTAAGTTGTTTAATGGTAACTTACCCATCTACACACGGTGTTTTTGAAGAAAGTATCATTGAAATCTGTGACATGATTCATGCCCATGGAGGTCAGGTGTATATGGATGGGGCGAACATGAATGCTCAGGTTGGACTTACTTCTCCAGCCAATATTGGAGCTGATGTTTGTCACTTAAACCTCCATAAAACATTCTGTATTCCTCACGGTGGTGGAGGTCCAGGTGTTGGACCAATTGGCGTAAAATCTCATTTGGCTCCATTCTTACCTGGACATTCTGTAATCAAAACCGGAGGATCGAAAGCAACCCTAGCGGTTTCTGCAGCACCTTGGGGAAGCGCAAGTATACTTCCTATTTCTTATGCCTATATTGCCCTGATGGGTGGAGATGGACTTAAAAAAGCCACTGAAAATGCTATTTTAAATGCCAACTACATCAAAGCCAGACTTGAAAAGCACTTCCCTATTTTGTACACAGGTACAAACGGACGTTGTGCCCACGAGATGATTGTTGATTGTCGCCATTTCAAACATACCATTGGTATTGAAGTCGTAGATATCGCCAAAAGACTGATGGATTATGGATTTCATGCACCAACTGTTTCATTCCCAGTGGCAGGAACCCTAATGATTGAACCAACAGAAAGTGAAACCAAAGCTGAAATGGATAGGTTCTGCGATGCTTTAATTAACATCCGTGCTGAAATCCAGGAAATAGAAAATGGAACAGCTGACAAAGTTAACAATGTTTTGAAAAATTCCCCTCACACTGCTTCTGTTGCATTGAGTGATGCTTGGGACAAACCATATACCAGGTCAAAAGCTGTGTTCCCATTGGAATGGGTAAAAGCAAACAAATTTTGGCCAAGCGTAAGCAGAATTGATGATGCTTATGGCGATAGAAACTTAGTTTGTTCATGTACTCCAATAGAAGAATACGCGGAAGCTTAGTAAGCCAAATTTAAAAAAGCTGATTTTCATCATTAACAATTGATGGAAATCAGCTTTAACAACAAACAAAAACGCCACAAATACCTCCTTCCCCCTATTCAGCAAGTTTCCTTTCTGAAAACAACCAATACTTGTTATAAATCAACCCATTATACATCCATTGCTTCTCGTCATAAAACTAATGAAATCGGTCTACCTCCTGCTAATTCTTTGTTTGTGTTTTGTTATTAATTCCTCAAAAGCACAAGAAACCACACCAACAACAACGCAAAAGAAAATGCATGGTACCTATTACATCACTTGGGGCTACCACAGAGATGCGTACACCGATAGTGACATTCGTTTTCATGACAACTCAAACCCTCCTGCAGGAAATTATGACTTCACCATTACTGACATGAAGGCCAATGACCAACCTGATTTCAGTGATTTATTTACCAGACCTATATCAGTACCTCAGTATGTATTTAACATTGGTTATTTTTTTAACAATAAAAGTGATTTAGGGGTTGAATTTTCTTGGGACCACCTAAAATATGTCATGGTCAATACCCAAACCGCCTATATCAAAGGAATTTATGACAGGAAAACTGTTGATGGAATGGTAAAAATCACTCCTAATTTTTTACGATTCGAACATACCAACGGCAACAATTATGGCATGATTAATTTAGTGAAACGGTTTAAATTATTTGATAAAGAAAGAAAATACCACAAAGTAAGTTTGATTACTAAAATCGGTACTGGTTTACTAATCCCTAAAACAGACAGCTATATTTTAGGGCAACACCAAGATGGGCCTTTCAGAATTTCAGGCTTTTGCTTGGGTACAAGCACAGGTATAAGGTATGACTTTTTCAAATACCTGTTTATTGAACTTGCTGCTAAAGGTGTATTTGTAAATTATACTGACATCAAATTGTATGGTGACGGAAGGGCTGAACAAACATTTTGGTCATCGCAACTGATCTGGTCTGCTGGTATTAATATCCCGTTGTCGAAATAAGTACAAAGTACAGAGTACAGAGTACAGAGTACAGAGTACAGAGTACAAAGTACAGAGTACAGAGTACAGAGTACAGAGTACAGAGTACAGAGTACAAAGTACAAAGTACAAAGTACAAAGTACAAAGTACAAAGTACAAAGTACAAAGTACAAAGTACAAAGTACAAAGTACAAAGTACAAAGTACAAAGTACAAAGTACAAAAAAAGGGGTAACTCGCGTCAACCCTTTTTTTGTACCTAATACTTAATACCTTAGACTTAAGACTTAATCCCTAACTCCTAAACTTGCTAAAGCCCTGGT
>Ga0209353_10000567_pt1 | contig 22410 bp, 12 predicted proteins | sample LauGreSpBDMM15SD_2_FD_187561 | JGI IMG/M metagenome (GOLD analysis project Ga0209353, IMG submission 187561) | Freshwater lake microbial communities from Lake Michigan, USA - Sp13.BD.MM15.SD (SPAdes) (version 2) | ecosystem: Environmental > Aquatic > Freshwater > Lake | place: Lake Michigan...
TGAAGTAAGCCGTCGCCGAAAGGGAATTGCGATTGAGCACCTCGAAGAGCTTTTCCTGCACCGTATCGAGGGAGAAGCCAGACGTGGCCCGGACGATGGTCTCGCGGCTGAGGAAGTAGGTGGTGTCGAGACCGCTTGGGTTGATGCCCAGTTCCTTAAAGGCGGCCTCTTGGACAGTGAAGACGTCTTGTTTTTCACGGAACCCAAAGACACCCGTGACCGAGAGTACGGCCGGGAATTCTTCATGGCCATCGAGGCGGCAGAATTTTGGTCGGCGCATGTCAAAGCGGACGCGCTCGGCCGTTGGGACGATCGCGCGACCATCGTCGACCTTGAGCGTCACGATGATGATGTGGTCGTGTAGTACCTTGTTGTGCTTCAGGTTATGCGCCAAGGCCATCGGCACGGCCTTGGTTGAGCCCGCCAGGTAAATGGCGGTCCCCTTGACTCGGCTCATCTTGCCTTGGTTGAAATGCTCTTCGACGCTGTCGAGGAAAAGGCCGCATTCTTCGTTGCCCGCCCCAAGCTGCAGCTTCTGCTTCATCGCAATCCGCCCCTTGTTCCAAACGCTCATGAGGTAGTAAACCACGACCCCGATGGCCAAAGGCATCCAACCATTGGGGAGCACTTTGTGAGTATTGCCCAAGACGAAAAGAAGCTCGAGGATGATGAAAGGGGAGAGGAGGGCGTAGGCCGCCACGGACGGTATCTTGAGTTTATGGCGCACATACTGCCCGAAGAGAATCGTCGTCACAAGCATCGTGAGGCTCACGGCGATACCGTAGGCACTGGCGAGGTTTTCCGAGTTCTCGTAGTGTAGGACGAGGTACATGGAGCCAATCATCAGCAACCAGTTGATGATCGGCACGTAGACTTGGCCTGATTCCACATCGGAGGTTTGCTCGACCCGCATCCGGGGAAGGTAATTGAGCTGGATGGCCTGCATCGTGATGGAGAAGGCACCCGCGATCAGGGCTTGGGACGCGATGATGGCGGCGAGCGTCGCAATGACCACGAGGGGAATCTGGGCCCAGTTCGGTGCCATATTAAAGAAGGGATTGAAGCCCGCGGTCAGCAACTCATCCGGGTGCGCGAGCGCCCAGGCGCCTTGGCCGAAATAGTTTAAGATCAACGCCGGGAAGACGATGAAACTCCAGGCGGCGCGAATAGGTTTTTGCCCAAAATGCCCCATGTCTGCGTACAGGGCTTCCGCCCCAGTGACCGAGAGGAAGACGGCCCCGAGGATGAGGATACCCATGGTCGGTCGCTCCAGTAGCATTTTAATCCCTTCGAGCGGGTTTAAGGCCCAGATGATTTCGCCGAAGACTTGGCTATTGAGTACGAGGGCGAGCGCTCCAAGTCCGCCGATGACGAGGAACCAAATCATCGTAATGGGACCAAAATAAAGACCGACCTTGCCGGTGCCGATTTTTTGCAGCCAGAAAATCCCCCCGAGGATGAGGATCGCGGCGGTGGGGATGAAGTATTTGAGAAATTCCGGCCCCAGCGGGCCATGGAGGCGTTCGTTGGCTTCTTTGACCCCTTCCAGGGCAGAGACCACGGAGATAGCCGGCGTGATGACGCCATCCCCATAGAGTAGGGCCGCCCCAAAGACGCCCAGTAGGACGAGGAAGCTGCGGTGCTTTCGTTTGCCCTTGGCTGGGTCTTTACTGGAGGCCAAGGACACTAAAGTCATGATACCGCCTTCGCCGTCTTCGTTGGCTTCCATGACCAAGAGAACGTATTTGAACATCACCACCAAGATCAGGGACCAGATGATCAAGGAGAGGGTTGGGACAACCATACTGACCCCTACGAAATTACCCGCCGCGTCTTTAACCCGGAGACACTCCTTAAAGGCGTAGAGAGGGCTCGTGCCGATATCCCCGAAGACCACGCCAAGGGCGGCGATGGTCGCTGCAAGCGTGAGCGGCTTGGCTAGCGCATGGGGAGCAGCTGAATCGGGCTCCGGGGAGGCTTCGTTCATGGATTGAGTTATTCACACTGACCTCCTCTGAGGGGGTTAGCAAAACCATTCCGACCCGAGCTGGGGCTTGCCTTTTTGCCTTTCCGCCTCATTTCAAGGGGTTCTCAGCCCCCATTTCCAAACAAAACAACAATGATTAACATTCAAACCATTAGTATTCAAGTACTTGCGGCAGATGCGGCAGCTGCTCCCTCTCTGGGGGACTCGCTGCTGAGTTTCGCCCCGATGCTGCTCTTCATCGCAGCCATGTACTTCTTCTTTGTCGCCCCCCAGCGTAAGCTGCAGAAGGAGCGCGAAAAGCTGCAGTCCGAACTCGCGGTCGGCGCCGAGGTCATCTTGGCCAACGGCATCTTCGGCAAGGTCTACCACCTCAAGGATGACCGCGTGACCATCGAACTCGAGAGCGGTCGCATGGTCGTCCATAAGTCGGCCATCGTCGGTAAAGCCGACGAAGCCGCTAAGGCCATCCAGGCCTAATTCGTTCACCCCTTAACCACGACATACCCATGACATCCAGGACTTGGTTCTGGAAGGTGGCGGTATCGGTTCTCGCACTGGCAGTAGCCGTGTACGAGTTCTACCCCCTCTCTCCAACCCCTCTCGAGGAATTCATCCCGACGCAGGTCATCAAGGATCAGCCGGCCTTCGAAAAGATCCACGCCGAAGCCAAGAAGCGCTTCCGTGACTACAAGGATGCGGCCGTGCCGGCCGATCAAAAGTCGGTCTCCTATTACCAGGCTCTCCGTGATATCGGTGAAGGCAAGGGCCGCGCCGGTGGCGTGGATCTCCTCCCGTTTTTCTATAACGAGAAGGATTTTGTCCGCGAACCCGATCAGTCGAAGCGTAATATCCTGGTCCTGAAGCAGCAGCTGCTCGCTTCGCAAGGTAAGCTCAAGCTGGGCCTCGACCTGCAGGGCGGTGTCTCGTTTACCCTTAAGGTTGACCCGTCGGGCGTAGAGTCGGGCGAGAAGTCCAGTAGCGATAAGACGAGCATGGCCCCCGCCCAGATGGTGGCGCAGGCTATCACGGTCATGGAGCAGCGCGTCAACGCCTTCGGCGTCGCCGAGCCCGTCATCCGTCCCGTCGGCGACTTGTCCTTGGAAATCCAGTTGCCCGGCGAAGACGCCGCCAACAACCCCGACATCATGGACGCGCTAAAAAAGCCGGCCAAATTGGAATTCCGTCAGGTCTACCGCGGCGAGCGCCCAGCCGCCACCGATCGCGAGCGTTCGACCAAGGCGCTGCAGGATGAGAACGGCGCCATTGCCACCTATGAGGTGCTGACCGAGCGCAATGTTGACCGCCGCACCGGCGAAGTCACCACGCAGCGTTACTACGTCCGCAAGAAGGCCGACGCCACCGGTAAGATCATCAAGTCTTCCTCGGCCCGCTCCGACGACGGTCTATCGTTCTATGTCAGCATGAACTTCACCGACGAGGGGTCGAAGAAGTTCGGTGACCTCACTGCTAAGATTTCAGAAGCCAACAACCGTGGGGTCGGCCAGCTGGCCATCGTTCTCGACGGTCAGCTCCAGTCCGCTCCGACCGTTAAGGAAGCGATCCGCAGCACTAGCGCCCAAATCACCGGTTCCTTCTCTCGTGAAGAGGCCCTCGAACTGGCTTCCGTCCTCAATAACCCGCTGGAGTTTCCGCTCATCACGCAGGACGTGACCTCGGTCGGTCCTTCGCTCGCCCAGGACGCCCAGTCGAAATCAGTCGTCGCCTCGTTGGTCGCCATCGGCCTCGTCATTCTCTTCATGGTCGGCTTCTACGTCTGGGGTGGCTTCATCGCCATCCTCGGGATGGTGCTCAACTTGTTGATGATTCTGGGTGCCATGGCTTTCCTAGGCGCAACGATTACCTTGCCCGGTGTAGCCGCTCTCGTGCTGACGCTCGGTATGGCCGTGGACGCCAATATCTTGATCTTCGAACGCGTCCGCGAGGAAGCCGCCTTAGGGAAGGATCGGGCCGTGGCGCTGCGCGAGGGTTATGCCCGCGCCACCTGGACGATTATCGATGCTAACCTGACGACGCTCTTGACGGCGTTGATTCTCGTTTTCATGGGCTCAGGCCCTATCCGCGGTTTCGGTGTCACTTTGACCATCGGTATCTTCACGACCGTATTCACCTCCTTGATCACTTGCCGCGGTCTGCAGGAGCTCGCGCTGTCGCGCGGTGTGATGAGCCGGGTCTTTGGTTTGCCGGTCTTCCGTCCCACGATTGATATCCCTTTCCTTAAGTACTCCCGCATAGCCTTTATTGGGGCATGGGTTGTCATCGTTTTCGGCTTCGGCCTCCTTTTCCAGAAAGGCAAGGATGCCTTCGGTAAGGACTTCAAGGGCGGCGAGTCGGCCTTGGTGGCCGTCGCTCCTGGCGCTAAGGTCGACACGGGTCGCGTGGTCCGCCTTGCAGAGGGCTTAGGCCTACCTGATACGACGGTATCGGTGCAAATTCCAGTCGGCGGAGGCGAACCGACCTTACGTATTGAAACCGAGCTGACGAAGGATCGGACGAAGGGTGACTTCGCGAACGTTACCTTGATTGTGTCTACCCTTAAGTCCCAGTACCCCGAGTGCTTGAAGGACGCCACGCGTCCAGTCGACCAGTTGATGCTTTCTCGCGAGGCCGTCGGCGGTTCCGTTAGCAGTGAACTTCGCATGAACGCGATTTGGTCCGTGCTCCTCGCCTTGTTAGGCATCGGCATCTATGTCACCTTACGTTTTGAGTCTGGCTTCGGCGTCGCCGCTATGGTGGCGACCTTGCACGACGTCTTAATGACGGTAGCACTGTTCGTGCTGTTTGGCGGCCAGTTCAATGCGACGCTCATCGCTGCGATTCTCTTGATCATCGGTTATTCAATCAACGATACCATCGTCGTCTTCGACCGTATCCGCGAGGAACTGGACAGTAACCCCAGCCGTTCGCTGCGCGACATCATCCACATGGCGATTAACCGGACGTTGTCCCGTACGATCCTCACGTCGGCGACCGTCTTCCTCTGTGCCGTGGCGCTCTTCGTCTTCGGTGCAGGCGATGTCCGTCTCTACGGCGAAATCTTCATCTACGGTGTCCTCACCGGTACTTTCTCCTCCATCTTCATTGCCAGTCCGATTTTCTACTGGTGGCACAAGGGTGAACGTAAAGGCGTCGACGACGCTGAACTACCCAAGAGCTACTCGTGGGAGGCCGGTTCTGACGCCTGAGGTCAGGACGTACCTACGTTTATGGCCGCCTGGTTATACCGGGCCGCGGATGCTGGGCTTGCCCGGCGTATCGCGGTCTCGCTTGGAGTCAGCGACCCTGTCGCCTTCGCACTCGCCCGTGCCTTCCCCGACGAGGCGGAGGCGGAGCGTCACCTGCGTCCGCAGCTGGCACATGTCTCCGATCCTTTCGCGGTGGGTGGGCTCCGAGAGGCCGCCGAACGCATCGTCCGTGCCGTTAACCAAGGCGAGCGTATCGCCATTTTAGGCGACTACGACGTCGATGGGGTTTCCAGTACCGCCATGCTGGTGCACATGTTGCGCCGTCTCGGTGCGGACCCCGCCCATTTCGTGCCGCGTCGTTTAGAAGAAGGCTACGGCCTTTCGATGGCCGCGCTGGACCGCGTCCTAGCCGAAGCTAAGCCTTCGTTGTTCATTGCCCTGGACTGTGGCACGAACTCAAAGCCCGAAATCGATCGCCTGAAGGCCGAAGGCGTCGATGTCATCGTGGTCGACCACCATACGGCCAAGGAGGCCCGGGTTGGTTGCATCTTAGTTAACCCGCGCGTGAATGACGCCCCTGAAGCGGCCTGGCAGTCCCTCTGCACCGCTGGCCTCGTCTTTAAACTCGTGCATGGCCTTCTTAAGGTGCTGCGTCTCGCGGGGGACGAACGTGGCACGCAGATTCAAGTGAAGGATTACCTCGATCTAGCGGCACTCGGTACGATTGCTGACCTCGTGCCGTTGGTCGCCGAAAACCGTATCCTCGCTGCGCATGGGTTGCGCGCTCTCGGGGAAGCCCGCCGACCGGGCGTCCGCGCGCTCATCGCCGTCAGTGGCATGGAACCAGGCGGCGTCCTGACCTCTGTCGATGTCTCTTATCGCATCGGCCCGCGCATCAATGCCAGCGGTCGCTTGGCCGATGCTTCCTTGCCCTTGAAGCTCCTGCTATCCTCGTCCCCTGCGGATTGTGAACGGGACGCCGCGCAACTCGACGCCATCAATCGGGAGCGTCAAGAAATCGATAAGCGCGTGACCGAAGAGGCGACGGCCCAAGCCGAAGCCATGGGTGACCTGTCTGGTTATGTTGTCCACGGGGATTGGCATCCGGGCGTCGTGGGTATCGCCGCCGGCAAGATTTGCCGAGCCTTGGACCGCCCCGTGATTGTCCTCGGTAAAGAAGGCGCCGTCGCTAAGGGCTCCGGCCGCAGCGTCCCGGGTACGAACCTCGTCGATGCTTTGACCGCCTGTGCGGACCTCCTCAAGACCTTTGGCGGCCACCCGATGGCCGTAGGCGTCTCTTTAGCCGTAGCCGATGTGGAGGCCTTCCGGGCCCGTTTCGCGACGGCCATTGCCGCGCAGAAGGTCGCGGGTGCCGTCGTGGTCGATGGCCGTGACCTGGATATTGTCCATTGGATCAAAGCGACGGAAGTCACTGACCGTTTGCTGGATGACTTAGAGTTACTCCAGCCCTACGGCGAAGGGAACCCGGAGCCTCTCTTTGGCGTGAAGTCTTTTGTCTTTGAACGCACCCCGACGGCTTTTGGCGAGGGGAACTTTCGCTACCAGAGTTCGCCGATTGCTGGCCGTCGCCTAAACTTCGTCGCTTGGCGCATGGCCAACCGCATGCCCGAGTTGGGCCGCTCGGTTGATCTCGTCGTTAAGCTCCAGTGGAATCGCTGGCAGGGGCGGAAGCTCCCGCAGGCCGAAATCCTCGACTGGCGCTACAGCGCGTAAGCTTTACTTGGACGCCGCTTTTCCGCCCTTGGCCGCGCCCGCATTAGGGTCGGGGACTGGGTCGGGCTGCTTACGTTCTTCGATGCCCTTGATGTTGATCGAGTGGCCACCGGCATCGCTCGGCAGGAGGAAGAAGAGGGTGCGTACATCGGCCTGCTGGTAAGTGCGGGCGATGTAGCCGATTTGGAAGCCGTCTTCGCCTGGCGTCAGGATCTCGCCTTGCGCGTAGGTGTCATTGGCCACCGGTGCACTGATGACAGCCCGGCCATTTGGTGCGATCGGCGTGGACTTACCATTGTAGCGGACCTCGACGGGCTTGCCCGTCAGGTTGATGTATAGGTAGGAGCCGAAGGGGAAAGTGCCTTCCTTATCTTCGATGGCCATGATGCGCTTGTCCTTGTCCGCACCGGCGAAGAGGAGGATATATTTCCCGTCCGCGGGGAAGGTGTAGGAAGCGAACGGCACTGGCGGCACGAACGGCCCTTTGGGATCTTTGCCTTTGTCGGCGGCGGGGGCCTTAGTAGGGGCCTTGCCCTTTGCGGCCTTAGCGGACTTGGCTTCCGTCAGAGCCTGCTGGTGGTCGCGTTGGCGGTTGTTTACCTCCGTTTGGGCGTCATCCGCATCCTTACTCGCTTCCGCCATAATTCGGGAAAGTTCGCTCAACTTCGCTTGGGCGGCTTCTGCCTCGGCTAATTCGGATGCCGAGATTTTACCGGCTTGGCCTTCGCGGCTGGTATTTGCGACTTTGGCGATCACGGCACTCAGCCGCGTGTATTCTTCACTGGCCTTGCGAGCCCGCTCTTGGGCGGCGGAACGGCGACCGTTGGCCGCTACGATTTCGAGGGGGACTTCGGGAGCCTGCTTGGCGAGGTCATCGACCATAACGAAGGCGATGGTCGCCAGGCCACGGTAGGTCTGTTCGCCAGAAAGAAAGTCATTACTGATGTCGAGCCGCTTGGCATCGCGTCCATCGAGGAAGCCCGAACCAATGATGGGGGCGTCAAACGAAAGGGCGCGAAACTTGACGTCGACCTTCTTGGTCGCTGGGTCGTTCGCCTGGGCGAAGAGGCTGGCCGTGGCGACGGTGAGGGAAGCGAGGAGGAAACGCATTACAGTTCTTTAGGCGAGAGGACGCGGACGGACACAATCTGGAAGCGGCGGCCCAGAATCTTATTCGTGTTCTTCAGGAAGGGATTGTGCAGGCCACCATCGGTCGGGCTACAGACTTCAGTTTCGGGCGGTTGGCTGGCGTCGCAGAACTCGGGGGTACGCTGGACGACCGCTTCGACCCAGCAGCTACCCAGGCTGACGTTAGAGCCAGGGCGTTCACTGACATCGCCGTAGGCTCGGATGGTGAAGGTGTCCGAGCGAGTCGTCAGGGCCGAGCCGATGACCGAGAGGATGTCAGACTGCATCAGCGAGGCTGGGCTAGCCTGATGCATGTGCGCGCGGTTGGTTCCACGGGTGCGCGGGTCTTCAAGGACGATATTTCCGTCATAAGCAGGGTCGATCCAGGGCACCATGCCTGGGGTTGCCCTGGGGGCTTGTGCGCCGACGCTTGAGACCGGGGCAGGGACTGCGGCGCGGTTGGATAGGTTGGCACCGTCGACGTCGGCGCGGACGATCGCATTCTGCAGGCAACCAGCAAAAGAAAGTGGCGGCTCGGCGCCGCAGAGCCAGCGGTTCACAAATTGCGCCATCCCAATGTAGGGGACTGGGACGGTCTGGCCACGGAAGACGACTGGGGCGTGCACGTCGAGCCCCGGCTGCATGTTCACTTGGTTGCGGTGGTTATTTGTTAGGCGCTTACGGGTCTCGTCCACGATGGATTTCGCCAACAGGCGGATCTGGTCGTCGTCGAGGGTGGCTAAGCCCGACCACGCTGATTTATCACTGAACGGCTTCTTGTAGTTGTAGTCGGTGACGTCGGCCCCGCGGGCGGCGCGCGGGTAGCGAGCGTTTTGGGTCTTGGCCGGCTGGTCAGCGGCCAGCTTGCCCATGGCAATCTTCTTGGAGCTCGCGAGGATAGTCGTCCATGCCTCAATCGAGGTACTGTTGACGTTGAACGCACCATCGGTGCAGGTGGCGCCCGCGATTCGGCGGTGGTCTGCGACCATCGCGCGGGTGGTCGCGGCATCGCGGAAACTGAAGAGCTTGGTGCGCGGGTTAGCGAGGGAGCCCGTCCCGGCAACGAAATCGTCGAGTACCTTGATTAGCGTCCGTTGTTGGACGCCGCGGAAGAGGTCAGGGGCGGCGCCCGATAAGAAGAAGCGGTCATAAATGGCAGCGTTGGAGAGCCAGACGCGGTCCATGTCCGACCAGTTTTCGGCAGAACGGTAGTTTGAGATGTTATTCAGGGGCGAGTAGAGGGGGGCGAAACTATTACCAATCATGAACAGGGGGTCCTGGTCACGGATGTGCATGTTGGCGTGCGTGTACTGAGCGAGCGAGACGGGTGGCCCGAGGGGGATTTCGGTGAAGACGGCGGCGTTAACGCCCGAGGAACGGACGGAAGAGCCGCCAAAGGCGAGGGCAGGGTCTTGGCCGGGTTCGAAGACCTCGGCCCAATTATTGGCCCCACGGACGACGAGTTTGAAACTATTGGAGGTCGTGGCGTAGCCCGCTGGCATGGAGCCGGGTCCGATGCCGGTGGCTTCCGGTCGAGTCATGGCCGCCGTGGGGTTTGAGTGGACGAAAATCGGGAAACCAACCGGATCACCACCCCAGCGCACACCGTAGTCGAAAACGGCGAGCACTTGCGGGGGTTGGCCAGGGCCAGGGAGGGCCGCGCCGGGCGGGATCACCTTGGGTGGGGCGACGCCGCTGCGGTAAGCGCCATTAGGGTCCTGGCCCATGGAGTTTGACAGCAGTTCGGTGACTTCGCTGCAGACATTATACAGAGTGCCGTCGCCGGAATTATTAGTCTCCATGATGCTGTCGCCGGGCCAGCAGGTGAGGAGGTGGCGGATGTAGAAGGGGCCGGTGCTGCGAACGCTGACGGTGAAGGTATCCGAGCCGTTGAGCGTTAGTGGAGACTTAGAAGCGTCGAGACAGTTGGTGTAGAAGCAGCCGGTGAAATCGTAACGATTTACCGTGGTCGCGAGGCGGTTAAACGGAATCGCGCCGGCGGGTAATGTGAAGACGCGGAACTCACCTGGCTGCAGGGTGATTTCCGGAATATAAGTACGGAAGCTTTCCGCCCAGTTGGGCGAAGAGTCGGTCGACTGCGCGAGCGTGAGCATGTCCCAGGACCAAGTGTTGGTTCCGCCGCTACCGTTGCGTGCGAAGTCCATCCACCAAGCTGACCAAGCGCGGTAGGAGAGGCGCATGGCCGCCGTATCCGTCGTGTTCTCACGCTTGAGGCGCATCGCGACGTTGTAAGGGTTGTGGAGGACCGTAATCGGCGAGAGTGTCAGGCGCAGGACACCGCTATTATTTTGCAGACCCCAGACGAGTAATTCACGGGCCACGTAGGGCGTGGCGCCAACCTTGGTCGGCTGGGGGCGAGGGTTGGTGGACGTGTAGACGTCCTCGCCCGTGTCCATCCGGTTATACATGTGTCCGTAGTGCGCCGTGCCGCCGTAATGAGGCTTGAGGCTGACGGTGTTCGGGAAGTGCGTGCGGGCCCGGAGGGTCGGTGAATTCGTGATCGGATTGGTCGAATCGTTCCAAGTGACTTCCTTGTAGAGGCGATGGTAGTTGCGGAGCGCGTCCCAGGTCGGGCCGCGGATGGTGCGGCCGCCGTAGACGTAAGTGTAGAGCGTGCCGATATTGTGCGAGGCACCATCATACTTCACGTCCACCTTACTATCGCTGTAAGCGGTGCGGTTAGCACTGCCGTTGGGGTTGAAGGTGTAGGTCACGCCGCTGAGCGGGTTACCACCAGAATCACGCGGGGCGGGGCCTTCGCTGAACTCGCTCGCCTTCCAGGCAACATCATCTTTTTCGAAGGCGGACGAGAGGTCGACCTTTAGGCCGCCCCACTGGGAGTCGGTGTTTAGCCCGCGGGAGACCATCGTCAGGCTGGGCCAGGCCTTGCGGGCGATGGTCGGTGGGGTGGTTTCGGTGAAGACCGTGGCATCGAGGAGATCAAGGTCGTCGAGCTTGGTGGCACGGCTATCGATACCGCCGAGGGGGATGTTCTCGAAGCCTTTCAGGATTTCGATGCCGGTCCGGGCGGTGCCGCGTAGCGCCATGATAGTGTTATAGCTCTGCTGGTCAGTGCTGACCGTCGTCGTGGCGGGCGGGGTGATGCGTGTGTCCGTGAGGTTTAACTTGGCCTTCACGCCTTCATCACCGACCCAATAGCAATAAGAACCGGCCACGTTGGCGTCGGGCAATTGAACCTTGGGCAGGTTAATGCGACCATCTGGACGGCCCGGAGTGGTCGGCCAATTCATGAGCTCGGCGGGCATGGCCGTGGCATTCCCCACGAGCGTGATCATCATGGGGCCGACCGTCGGATAATAGTCGGACTGGAAGGGCACCCAGTGGTCAGCCTCGTAATCATTTTTACCGAAGAGGTTAATGCTTTGCGAGTTCGCGGGGCGGTCATGGCGACCACTGACGATCCAAGCCGGGGGTTGGGTCGGGCGATCGCTGCGCCAGACACCCGTCCACAGGGGGTTCCGGATGGTTTGCCAATTCCAACCTGGCTGATTGCTGTCTGCTCCGAGGTTCGCTTGGGCGGTCATGCGGCGGTCCGGCCCGGCCTCCTGCTGCAGGTGCGCAAGGGCGAGGCGGAGTGAGACCAGCGCATGGAGCTTGCTCTGCGTTCGGTATTGGGCGGCCTTGGCTAACTTCGACTCAACGCTCAAGAATGCTGCAAGAACAATGACGATCATGACCATCATGGCCATGATGGTGAGGGAGAGAACGAGGCTAAAGCCGCGTCGTGAGACAGGGTGGGGTACTATGCTCATTTGCCTAGATGGGGAACTGCCTAAATTGTCAGTCCCTTTGACCCCAGTTCCAAGATTTTAAGCGGACTTTTGAGGGGGCGGGGGTGTGAATAACTCCCCCTAGAATGTAGCCTAAATTTAACCTACTTACCGGCCGGCTCGGGCAGGCGGTAACGGTCTTCCACGCCTTTGATGATGACCTGGCCTTCGCTTTCGGCTGAGGGCATGATGAAATAGAGCGTCCGGAGGTCGTTTTGCTGGAAATAGCGGAAACTGTAGCTCAGGGATTCTTGGTCATCGATGGCTGAGCGCGATTGGATGGCGCCCTCGAAGTAGGTGCCGTCAGGCGCGTTCGGGCGGACGACCGTGCTGCCTTTAGGGCCTATCTTGGTCCGGCTGCCAGGAATCTGGATTTCCACGGGGTGGGGGCAGAGGTTATAAAACCGAATCGTCCCGTATTGAAACGTCCCCGGGGCATCATCGATGGCCAGGATGCCACCCTTAGGGTCACCCGGGTTTACCAAGAGGATCAGGTGATGGGGGCCTGGGGTGGTTGGTAGGTCAATCCAAGCAATGGGTACATTCTCTTTGTCCTTATCGGGCTTCTTGGGTGGTTCGACCGACACGGGCACGAAAGCCGCCAGGCGTTTTGCTCGTTTTTCTTCCGGAGAGAGGGTCTTTTGGGCGCCCGTGGTTTTTTCCGGGGTGTTTGACTTGAGAGAGTCGCCCGAACGAATCGGGTCGGCAGACCTGACGGGATCGGCGGACTTGGTCGGGTCAGCAGACTTGAGTGGGTCCCCCGAACGGATGGGGTCGAGCGTCTTGGTGGGGTCGGCAGAAGCCCGTGGGTCAGTAGACTTGCGCGGGTCGGACGATTTGCGCGGGTCGGGTCCGACCTCGAGAAGGCTTTTCTTGGGGCCGTCTGGCTTCGCAATCGTGTGAGGAGCGAACGGTGACTTAATACTGAGGTCGCTGGGCTTGCCGGTTGGGTGGCGAGCGAGTAGTTTGGCGATATCCTCGGGATTAATCGTGGCCGTTAGTGGTAGAAGCTCAAAGTGTGGATTACCTTGGTAGGTGAACTCTTGCGTGAAGAAGTCAGGCGCAATGACTAACGGAGAGACTTTGCCATCCTTGCGGTAGCCGTGTCCCAGAATGGGTCCATCCAAGGATAGGGCGCGCAGTTTCACGGTCACTTCAACGGGCGGTTTCTCCGCGGCGAAACCGGGAGCAGCCAAGGCGAGCGCCAGCAGCAGGCCAAAGTTAGATTTCATTCGGTTTGAGGGTACGGAAGGAGACGATACGGAAGCGCCGTCCGAGCACATTATTGATGGGCGTTAACTGGTTGCTGGTCGTCACGTCACTGGTCGTGGTGCTGCCAGGAACGAGGGTCGCGGGATTCTTCGGTCCGGCCGCCGCGGTCTCCGCCGCATTGGTCGAGTCCATGAATTCCGGGATGCGTTGGATCACGGCTTCAATCCAGCATTTAGCACTATCGCCGGAGGTATTCCAGGCTTCGCCATAGGCTCGGATGGTGAAGGTGTCGGACCGCGTGGATAGAGAGCTACCGATGACTTCCAAGAGGTCGGACTGCAGGAGGTTGCCTGGCGCGCCCAAGGCGGCATGGGTGACGTTCTGGCCGACGGGGTCGGGGAGTTCGATGTTTTCCGGATTGGCAAACGGGCCAGCCGTCGTTGTCGAGAGGGAGGCGACGTCTACTTTACCAATCGCGCCCTTGTTGGAGAGTCGGTCCGAGAGTCGGTCCGAGTTGTCATCCTTTGTCGCATAATATTTATCGGCACGGAAGATGGCGGACTGTAACGCGCCGCAACGGGCGACCTGTGGGTTCGGGTGGAGGAAGCGATTAACGAATTCCGTGAGACCAAGGTAAGGCGTGGAGGCGGTCAGCTGGCCGCGGAAGATGCGGGCAGTGGGCGGGTAGTTCTGGTCGCGTTCGGTGCGGGCGAGCACCTTAAAGCGAGCCTTGTTCTCTTCGACGATGGCTTTGGCGAGGTTGCGCACTTGGTCGTCGGAGAGGTTCACGAAGCCCGACCAGTTCGAGGCGTTAGTCATCGTGCCAGCCGCGACAGCGGAAGTGCCTTGCGGGGTGGCCCGTGGGTAACGCGTATTCTGCGGCTGAATGGGTATGCTCGTAGTGTTGGGCAGGTTGGCGGCATACTTCGTCGTGGCGATGGCCTTGGCCGAGCCGAGGACGGCGGTCCAGGCTTCGACCGACGTGCTGTTCACATTGAAGGTGCCGTCATGCAGGAGCACGGAGGCCGAACGGCGATAGTCTCCCATGGCCGAGCGGAGGTCCTCGCCGCCATGGAATTCACCGAGTAGGCGCATGCGCGGGTTATTCAGCGGTTTGACCCCTTTTACGAAGTCATCCAAGACTGTTGTCAAAGAGCGGGTTTCAGCCGGCGTCGAGTTGGGATTTCCGTTGCCGCTGGCGTTGGCATTGGCGTTCGGGTTAGCCGTGGGGTCGGCGGGCGTGGGATCCGCCGGTGCGGAGGCTTTGGTCATCTCTGGCGCCGCACCCGAGAGGAAATACTGATCCCAGACCGCATGGTTGAGTAGGTAGGCGTTATCGTAGTCGGTCCAGTTGGGGCTGTTCAACTGTGTGGTGCGCTGACTGTTGACTTGGGTGTGTGCGAAGCTACTGCCGATACCTAGAAGCGGTTGCTGGTCGCGCATGCTGAGGTTGGCGTGCACGTACTGGGCGAGGCCGGTCGGTGACGCCAAGGGAATCTCCGTCTGGACCGCAACCGTTGTGCCCGAACTGGTGTTGGAGTAGCCGCCGTACCCCAGGCCACTGGTGGTCTGCAGGATTTCAGACCAAGTGGACGGCCGGAAGAGGCGCATGCGGTAGCTGGGTGACGCACCGACGAAGCCGTTGCCTTCCCCGAGATCGGTGCGGCCCGCGCCGTCCGCACGACAGGACGCGGCCATCGGGTTAGAGTGGGTGAACACTGGGTAGGGTGAACCGCTCCAGTCGGCGGTCTTCACGGAGAGGTCCATCACCGTGATGACCGAAGGCGGTAAGGGGGCGCCGCGGCTATTGTACTTGGGGGCGATCCAACTGTAGTTGGGGAAGAACTTCTCGCCCGCGGCGCCGACCCGAGTGGGGTTAAGGTCGCGGTAAAAGAGCTCAGTGTGTTCGCTCGAGCGGTTGTAGAAATTGGCGGTCGAGGCGGTCTTGTTGATGATATCCCCGGGCCAGCAGGCGAGGCCTTGACGGATGCGGAAGTCACCCGCAGGGAGGACTTCAAAGCCGAAGGCGTCGTCGTAGTACCAGCGGGACGACTCACCAAAGCCCCAGTCGTTGAGGGTATCGTTGAAGCCGCCGGTCACGTTAAAGGTGTTGGCGAGCTCAACGACACGTTTCCAGTCCTGCATGTTGGCTGAGCTGCAAGAGAGCACTCGGAACTCACCCGGCTTTAAGGTGAAGTCGGGGAGATACAGACGGAACATGTCATTGGCGTTCGCCAGCTGGTCATCCTGCTGCATGAAAAAGGAACCGAGCGGGATTTCGTAGGTTGAGGTGGGGCCAGTGCCGTAGGCGGCGTAGCGCTTGAACCGAAAAATCCACTGATCCCAGTTTGTGAATGAGACCGCGAGGGCGTAAGTGCCGGCCGCCCCGTTGCGGGCCGCGAACGTCATGGCAACGTTATAGGGGTTGTGGACGACGACGATGGGGGTGAGGTTGAAGTAGATCGCTGCTCCGCCGTTACGGGGGTAATCGATGTTGATGCTGAAGACCATCATCACGCGGTGAATGTAGGGGGTGGCGGCGACATTCAACGGGCGGGGGACGGGATTCGTGCCGAGGTTCCAGAAATTACCGAAGTCCATCGCCTGAGGATTCAGGTTTGCGTGGTCGCCATTATAAGTCAGCGAGTAACTATAGGTAGTCTGCCGGACGTTATTCGGATCGGCATTCGCCGTCGGTGGCATCATGCGGCTGGCGTTGGGGTAGAAGGTGCGAGCTTTGAGCGTCGGCACGCCACTCGTGTCCCACCCGATCTGCTTGTAGAGTCGGTGGTAGTCGCGTAAGGCCCACCAAGTCGGTCCCCGGACTTCGCCTTCTAGGGTGGAGCGATTGAAGACGGGCGTGGAAAGCAGGGAGTTGCCGTCCAGCGGCACCCGCATGGAAATAACCTCTACGCCGTTCGCCGTACCCGTCGCAGCGGCGCCGACTTTACCAGCGCCGAACTCGGTTTGATTGAAGTCGGCATCGCTCAGTTCGAAGGCCAAGGAGAGGTCTCGCTTTAGACCTCCATGATAGGAGTCGGCCAGGACACCCGCAGAACTGGCGGTGAGGTCGTGGAAGAGGCGGCTGGAGTTGCGCGTCGCCCCGGTGCCTTCGCTGAAGCCAGTGAGGTTGGGGATGTCATCGATGGTCAGGCTGCGGGCGAGGCCGTCGTTGGGGGTGTAGTTCTCGAAGCCCGCGAGGAGCGAGAGTCCAGGGGTGACCGGGTTGCGGAGGGCTTGGAGGTTTCCGGGGGAGTTAGCCGTACCAGTGGTGCGTACGTCAAAGAGGTTGAAGCGCGCCTTGATGCCTTCGTCACCGACCCAGTAGGCGTATTTACCGAAGGCATCATCGTCGGGTAGGGGGAGTCGGGGTAAGGTTACCAACCCGCTCGGTTTGTTACCCTCGGCTATACTGGCGCTGCCGGTACCGACGAGCGGTATGAGGTTACTCGGCGTCGGGGTGTAGTCTTTTTGCCAAGGTAGCCAAAACGGAGCAGGGTAGTCGGATTCTCCTGACAGCGAGACCATCTGCGCACCGGCGCTGAGGTCGTCTCGTCCGCTAATGAGCCAGTGGGGAGGTTGATTCGGTCGCTGGGTATTCCAGACGCCCGTCCACATCGGGTTGAGTAAGTCGCTGACGGCGACATCGGGTTGGGCTAAGTCGGCCCGCGCCGTGACGCGGCGATCAGGTCCGGCTTCCTGTTGGGTGTGAGCTAAGGCTAAGCGCAGGGCCACTACGCCATTCAGCCGTGCGCGGAGCGAGAGGTTGGCATGGCCAGCCAAGCGGGTTTCGACCGAAAGGAAGGCCGCCACCATGATCACGGACAAGATCATGACACTTAAGACCACCAGCGAGAGCAGGAGGCTGAAACCGGTTCGCTTTACGACGGGTCGGGGGAGGGGCTGGAACGAAGGACTCGGCAAGGAAATATTTTAATGAGCTGGGGGCGGCTTCTGCAAGTCCCTGATAGGGATTTTCGCCTAATTATCAGCCATTTACCGTTTGCCTCCAGCGTTTAGACTTATATTAAGATTAAAATTACGGGGGCACTCATCTCTTACACTTCGTTAGTTCTCTCCGCCGCTAGCTTCTCCGCCGCTGTCGTCACTGGTGTTAGTATGACCACCCCAACTACCCCGGTGGTCACGCCGATGAAGCCTACTTCTGGGTCCTGCCAGAAGTCTGAGTCTCCGCACTAAAGAAGAGCGAGAAGAAGCGCGCTCCGAAGCCAGCCCCGATCAAGTCGGCTTCGCTTGCTTGCAAAAAGTAATTAGTCTAAGCGAACGACTGCCTTGAAAGCCGGACCTTGGTCCGGCTTTTTTATTGGTGCAGTTCGGCCTGAGCACGTTTTGTTTGGTCTATCGCCATGGCCTCGTTCCCATATCTCTTCTGGTTGCGCATGGGCTTGCTGTCCTGGGGTGGACCCGCCGCGCAGATCGCCCTACTGGAGCAGGAGTGTGTCGAGAAACGTGGTTGGCTGACTTCGGCGGCCTTCACGCGGGCGCTAGGTCTCTGCCTGTTCTTGCCGGGCCCAGAGGCACAGCAACTCGTGGCCTGGATTGCCTGGCGCACGCATGGCTGGCGCGGAGCCGCCTTGGCGACGCTGGGCTTTGTATTGCCTGGGTTAATCGCCTGCGGTGTCTTGGCTTGGCTTTATGCAGTGGGTAGCAGTTGGGAACTCTTGCCGGGCGTGTTTGCGGGTGCCCGCGCGGCGGTGGCGGGGGTCATTTTAGTGGTCGGGGTCAAGATGCTCATCCGGACCTGCGAGGCCTTCCCTCGGCGGATAGCGGCGGGCTTGTCGTTTGGCGGGTTATTCTTTGGGGCGCCTTTCGTTTTCATCGCCCTGTCGGCTGGTCTGCATGGGTGGTATATACGCCCAGACGATGAAGATGCCTTACCGCCCGTGAGTGATACCCTGCGTTCGGCGGTGAAGTGCTTGGGGCGTTACCTCTTGCCCGTGCTGCTCGTCTATTTGGCCTTATGGTTATGGCTTAAGCATAGCCATGGATACGTGCAGCTCGTCGAGGTCTCCCTCTTCGCGGTGCTGACGTCTTTTGGGGGTGCTTACGCGGCCCTCGGCATTTGGAGGGTGCGGGCAAACGCGTTGGGCTGGCTCGGTGAGGTCCGCTTCGGGGATGCCCTGGTCGTGGGTGAGGCCACCCCGGGGCCCTTGCTGCTGGCCGGGAGTTTTATCGGCTTCTTGGCCGGGTTCAACGGCCAGCTCTTTGCCGATCATACTGGGATTGGGTTCGGCTTACTGGGACTCGTGACCGCGGCGGTTTTTACATTTGTGCCTTCGACTTTAATTCTTTTGGCCTGCGCGCCTTTGGCGGAAGAGGGGGTGGGTGATCGCCGCTTTCATGATGCGCTCGGCATGGTCTCGGCCGTCGCCGCGGGGGCTATTGTTTTCTTAGGATGCACCCTGTGTTTGACGCAAGTTGCTCAACCCCTGTTCCTTCTGGTTTCAGCCGGGGCGGCTTGGCTCTTCTATAAGCAGAAGCTCTCCGTGCCGGCCTTGGTCGGGGTGGGGGCAGTCATCGGTTTGTTTAGTGCTAGGTAAGCCAAATCTGCTTGATGTGACCTAAAATGGCCTCATTAAATAAGTTATTATGAAGAACCTCCTCCGTCTCCTCGCCCTTGTTGCCGTTTGCTCCTCGCTGGCTATCGCCGCCACCACGCCCGCTGCTCCGGCCGTGGATAAGTCTAAGTTCAAGACGGGTGGTTGCTGCGATAAGGCTGAAAAGGGTGGCAAGCCCTGCGCCCACCCTTGCTGCGTCAAGGCCGCCAAGGACGCTAAGGTCTGCGAGAAGTGCAATCCTGTCTCCAAGGACGCTCCGGCTCCGGCCAAGGACGCTCCGGCCACTAAATAATCTCGCCGTTGCTTGAGAAAGGCCGGACCCGTGGTCCCGGCCTTTTTTGTTGGTCGGCGTCTTGCACTGGCTAAGGAGGGTGTTTAGACCTTAGTGATGAAACGTCACCCCGTCCTGAGTTCAATTGTGCTGCTAGGCTTTGCGGTCGGCTTGTTCTTCTGGACTAGGCCCGCCCCGAGTCAGGCTTCCGCTGCTGCTGCTTCGGCCGCCACGCCTACTGGACCCGTTTCCGCGGTGCCACAGTATGGCACCTGTAAGGCTTCGAGCGATGGCATCGGCAAGACCTACCACGGCCGCGAGATTTCCCACGTCATGGGTCACCCAGGCATTGGCTGGCTCGAGCGAACGGAGCGCGAGAAAGAAGAGGCGCCGTCCAAAGCCATCGCGGCCCTTAAACTCGCCCCGGATGCAGTCGTCGCCGATATCGGTGCCGGGTCGGGTTACTATACTTTCCGTTTAGCACCGTTGGTACCGCAAGGCCGGGTCGTGGCCGTCGATATCCAGCCCGAGATGCTGGCATATATGAACGAGGAAATGCGGGCACGTGGCGTGAAGAACGTTCAGCCGCATTTGGGTTCGGTCACCGAACTCAAGCTGCCCGATGCCTCGCTCGATGCGGTTCTCATGGTCGATGCCTACCACGAATTTGACCACCCTGCGGAGATGCTGATTTCAATTAAGGCCGCCCTCAAAAAGGGTGGTCGTATCTACTTAGTGGAATTCCGCGCCGAAGATCCCAAGGTACCCATCAAGCAGCTTCACAAGATGTCCGAGGCCCAGGCTCGGAAAGAACTCGAAGCCGCCGGCTTTCGCTTCCTCGAGAACCGTCCCGACTTACCGTGGCAGCATCTGATGGTCTTCGAGAAGCCTTAAGCAGTATCTAAGCACTTGGCAGGGGCGGGAGGGGTGGTATGTCTTAGGGCATGCCCCGCTTTCTTGCCCTCTTACTATGCGTAGTTGGCCTGCCGCTCGCTGCGGCTGACTACGTCGTCCTGGTTTCGAAGGAGACACAGGCGGACGCAGGCTGGGCCAAGGTCGTGGACCGACTCCAAACTAAGTATCAGGCTCAGGTCCTGACTTATCAGGCCGACGTGCTGGAGTGCCAGACCGCGCTCCGTCAGGCCCAACCGCGCTGGGTCTGTTGGGTGGCGCGTCCGGTGGAACTGGGCACAAAGTCAGCCTACGCCATTCACCAACTCGCCCGGGACAACGATTCTGACCCCTATGAAGATTTCCAGTGGGGCATCATCACCGGCCGCACCGCTGAACTGGCGCTCAAGCTGGCTGCTCCGGCGGAGCCCTTGACGATTCGTAAAGTCGGCGCTTCGACCGCCTTCGCTTCGGATTGCGTCCAGAGTGGTTACTGGTTCTCCGAATTCAAAGCCGGCGAGGTTTGGGTGAAGGACGGGGCGCCTTTAGCCGTTAAAGGGCAGGGGGCGGCGGATTCTACGGAGTCCATCGTGCAGCGACTGAACGAATCCCAGACCGATTGCTTCATCACTTCGGGCCATGCAAGCGAGAATGACTGGCAACCAGGCTACCGTTACCGCAACGGCATCTTCACGCACCGCGACGGCGTGCTCGTGGGCAAGTCGCTCGATGGTAAGATCCATGAGGTCCGCTCGCCTAATCCGAAGGTCTACCTCGCGGTCGGTAACTGCCTCATCGGTAACGTCCCTAAGAAGGAGGACTGCATGGCCTTGGCTTGGATGAATACCGGCGGGGCCTTGCAGATGCTCGGTTACGTCGAGCCGACCTGGTTCGGCTACGCCGGGTGGGGGGTGCTGGATTACTTCGTTGAGCAACCCGGCCGTTTCAACGTCAGCGAGGCCCGCCTCGCTAATCACCATGCCTTGCTCTGGACCTTAGGTGAGGCCAAGGCCGGCCGCCTTAAGGCCAATATCCGTGGCCTTGAGTTCGACCAGAATGTGACCGTTCTCTACGGCGACCCCAAGTGGTCGGCGAAGATGGCGCCGGGCCCCCTCCGCTGGGAAGAGACTCTGGTTGAGGGTACGAACGGGGAATGGACCTGGACGATTATCCCGAAAGCTGGAGCGGGGACTTTTGTCCCGGTCGATACGAACGGCTCGGAGCGGGGCGGTCGCCCGCTGGTCGCTTTTCTGCCCCGCCATGCTGCGGGCTGGGAGGTCTTGTCGGGTCAGGAGCGGAAGCCCATCGCCGCCGACGATTTTGTCCTCCTGCCGAACCCTGGTCCGGCTTGGCCAGCGCCCGAGCGCCTCGTTATCCGCCTGCGGAAGCGCTGAGCAGGTCGGTCGAAATATATTTAAATAATTCCCCCGTACCCCTTGTGCGTTTTTTGCAGGGGGGTTATGATGGGGTATGCGTAATTCCGTTTTGCTCGCTTGGTCTATGGTGGCGATCGTGGCCATGGTCATTGTCCTGCAGGTCGGCGTAGACGGCCCGGTCTTGGCTGCGGCCGCGCCGAAGGTGGCTTCCGCGCAACCGGAATCGGCGGTGAGCGTACCGCCGGTGGTGGTAGCGAAAGCGGAGACAGCCGAGAGTTATCTGCTTAAGATGGAGCAAGAATATTGGCCCGAGCTGCAGCGAAAGGCGGCCGCTGGTGACGCCGAAGCCCAATGGCAGTTTGGCTTTACGGAGATGAGAGGAACTTTCGGTGAGCCCGATGTCGAAGCTGGTATCCGCTGGATGGAGAAGGCGGCTGCACAAAAGCACGGCCGAGCCCTGAATAGCCTCGGGGAGGTCTATACCACTGGTGAAATGGTCCCGCAGGATTATCCCAAGGCGATTAGCTATTTCCAGTCTGCTTGGGCTGCAGGTGAACCGATGGGCATTCTCAACTTGGGCATCTTGTCCGAGTACGGGGAGGGTCGGAAGAAGGATAACGCCGAAGCGGTGCGTTGTTACCGTTTGGCCGCCGATAAGGGTTCGGCGGCCGCACTGACCCGCCTCGGAGCGATGTATTCGGAGGGAGACATCCTGCCGAAGGACCTGAAGCAGGCCGTGGCATGCTACCGCGCAGGGGCGGAGAAAGGCTCGGCGGATGCCTGGCATAACCTTTCGGTCATGCATCGCAGCGGGATCCACGTGCCCTTGGACAAGTCAGAGGCCCTCGTATGCGCGGAGAAGGCCTGGGCCGCTGGCGGCGCCGATGGGGCGCTCATGGCCGCTGACCTGTTGGTTGAACTCCGGCAAGACTACCCTCGCGCCATGGCTTACATCACCGTCTATATGGCCAGGAATCGCTCGCCAGAGGCCGGCGAGGAGGGCATGCAGCGTTTGAAATCCTGGGACAGCGAACTTAAGACCGAGGCCGACAACCTTAAGTTCCGGAAGCTCCTCGATGCGTTATTCCTGGCGGAATGGCGTCGCCGTTCCAAGGAGATCTTTGGTCGCTGATCAGGCGCCGACGTTCTTCTTGATGTCTTTGAGCTGCTGGAACTCAGGCTTGGCGGTGTAGAACTTATCCAGCGGGTAGCAGCCC
>Ga0209353_10000569_pt1 | contig 22379 bp, 40 predicted proteins | sample LauGreSpBDMM15SD_2_FD_187561 | JGI IMG/M metagenome (GOLD analysis project Ga0209353, IMG submission 187561) | Freshwater lake microbial communities from Lake Michigan, USA - Sp13.BD.MM15.SD (SPAdes) (version 2) | ecosystem: Environmental > Aquatic > Freshwater > Lake | place: Lake Michigan...
TGGAACAAAAGTTCTTATTGGTGGCGGCGGTGGCGGTCAAGGAGTTGGTGGCAAACCTACACCTCCAACTGTATCAGCTATGCAACCTGGCCAAGCAGAGTCGCTTCAAAATAGAGCTAAAATTGCTAGTGAAGATTGGTCAAAAACTACACAAGATGCAACAAACGCAACTAAAAATATTGGCTTATTACAATTAGTCAAAGAATATTCAAACGCAGCTGTTACAGGATCTCTTACAGATTCACGTCAATATCTTAATAAATTGGCTTCAACGTTTGGTATTCCAGGCGCAGATATTACATCCGCTACAGATACTGATTTATTAAATAAAGTTACAAGCATGCTAACTCAAGCTGGTGGCAATACTGACGCAGCAAGAATACTGTCCGAATCTGCTAATCCAAATAGACACATGACAGCAGAAGCAATTAAAAAAGCTGCTAATCAACTTATTGGTCAAGAAAAACTTAAACTTGTTAAGCAAGCCGTTATGCAGCAATATCAAACTGATCCTGAAAAATATACTAAAGCTCTTACACAATTTAGCCAAATTTCTGATCCTAATGTATTGCAATTTAGTTCAATGTCAGTTGAAGATCAAAAAAGATTTAAGTCATCAATGACTGATTCAGAAAGAAAATCATTTTCTAAAAAACTTCATGCTTTAGAGGTATTAGATAATAAATATAAATTAGGATTAATGTAATGGGAAGATTATCAAGCCAATTTGACAGTCTATCAACTACAGACTCAACGCCTGTTATTTCTGTTACGGCTAAAGATTTAAGCAAAAAGAAACAAGTTCAAGACGAAGAAGATTTATTAGGTATATCTGATGAATCTGCTATTCAACCTGAAGATTATTTAAATATTGGTAATGAGCAACAATCATTAAAGTCAAAAGCTTTTGAAATGTTGCCTGTTGAAACAATTACACCAAATCAACCTGTAATTAAAAAATATGGTTTTGAGCCTCTCAAAGAATTTGGTCAAGGCGTTGCATCTTTAGCTGATACTGCATTTGGTGTTGTGCCAGGCGCTGTAGGCGGTTTAACTTATGCAACAGCTCGTGCTTTACAACAATCACCTGAAGAAGCAGAAAAAATAGCAGGCCGTTCAGTTGCAGCATTAGAAAATCCTGTAGGTCGGTTATTTGGTGTAACTGAAACACCAGGTTATCAAAAAGAAGCGTCTAGAAAATTATTTAATTATATTGGTGAAAATATACACAAAGGATCAGAAGTTGTTTCTAGGGAAACAGGCGTTCCTATTCAAGACGTAGAAAACATTGCTAATTCATTAAGTTTTGCAGCTGGCCCAGCTGTAGGTAAAGGAATTGGCAAGGTTGTAAATAAAGGTGTTGGCGCTGTTGATGAGGCTATTACAGGTCAATTTGAAAGACGCAAAGCGCTTCAACCTGAAGAAGTTATTAGTGACAATGAAGCGTTACTGAAAAAAGTAGGCATACAAAATATTAGAAAATCTGCAATTGACGAAAATCCAAAAGAAGCTACATCTCAATATTTAACTTCAAAAGCAGAAAAAGGTCTTTATGGCGAAGGAATGACGCAACAACTTACTCACGAAAAAGAAGCTGTATCAGGACATTTTAATAAAATTGAAAATGAGCTTGGTGGCACAATACCAAGAACAGGCACTCAATTTGAAATAACAGACAAAATAGATGCAGGCAAACTTATTCGTGAAGCAGCCGAAGATGCTTTAAGTAAACACAATGAAAAAACAACTCAATTATATGAAACTGCAAGACTTGAGCATGGTGACAAACCTGTTGAGCTAAACAAATTAAATGAATTTTTAAAAGCTGACGAAAACTTTACTTACACTCAAGAGCAAAATTTACAAAAAGGTATTCAAAACTTTTTAAAACGTCAAGGATTGCTTGATGAAAAAGGTAATGTTAGACCGATGAATATTGCTCAATCAGAATCTTTGCGTCAGTTTATCAATAGCAAATACAACTATGAAACCAAACAGCTTGGTGGACAATTAAAAGGTTTAATTGATGAAGATGTGTTTTCTAATGTAGGCGGTGAAACATTTGAAACAGCTCGCAAACATTTTCAAGTAGGTAAAGAAATTTATGACAACCCTAAAGCAATGAGTGATTTGCTTAATGTTGAAGGAACAAATCAAAAAATACCTACAGAAAGCATTTTAAATAAAATTACTACATTGCCTGAAAGTCAATTTGGTCACATGATAAATGTTTTTAAAGAAACAGGTAAAACAGATGCGTTAAAACAAATACAAACTTCTTTAGTAAACAGAATTAAAGAAGCAGGTCAAAGCGCACAAGGTGAGCCTTGGAATGGCAGAGCTGCGGCTAAAGAAAGAGCTAAATTATCAGAAAAATTAAAAGTAGCCTTTGAAGATAGTCCTGAAATTTTACAAAATATTGATGAGGGTATTAGAGCTGGTGAGTTAGTTAGTATTGACACTAAATATCCAGGCGCAGCAGTTCAAACACAACAATTAAGAGGTAAATTAGGAACACTTGCAGTTAAAGGATCAACTGCATTAGGCGCAAAAATTGGCGGAGTTCCTGGTGCGTTAGTTGGTGAAAATATAGGCGAAAAAATATCTAGCAAGTTTTACAAAACTAAACAAGGTAAATTGCTTGAAAAAGAAATAAAATATAATAAACTTTCAGATATAGGAAAATAAAATGGCAGTCAATCTATCACCCATAGGCAACGGAGTTAGCTTTTTAGGCGTTACAGGCCTACCACTATCAGGTGGCAAGTTATATAGCTATCAAGCTGGCTCATCTACACCGTTAGCTACATACACAACTGTTAGTGGAACAATAGCTAATGCTAATCCAATTATATTAGGAACTGATGGTAGAGCGCCTAATGAGATTTGGCTAACTTTTGGATATAACTACAAATTTATTTTACAAGACTCAGCTGGCGGAACAATTGCTACTTACGATGACATCTACGGTATTTTAGGAACTATTCCTGCGGCTTCATCTACATTACCTACAGGCATGATTCTTTTATGGTCAGGTTCAATTGGTTCTATTCCTGCTGGTTATTTATTATGTGACGGAACAAACTCAACACCTGATCTTCGCAATCGTTTTATTGTTGGTGCTGGTTCTACATATTCAGTTAATCAAACAGGTGGTAGTGCAGATGCAATAGTGGTATCTCATAACCATACTGCAACTTCAACTGTTACTGATCCAGGCCACACTCATGGATTACAAAATTTAGGCTCTGCTCAAGCAGGCGATGACAATGGTGGCGCACCTATATCAGCTTCAACAGGATATTCAACAGGTAGAAGTTTATCACCAACAAATTCTGCAACAACAAGCATTACTGTTGCTACAACAACAGCCACATCAGGCACAAGTGGAACAGGTGCTAACCTTCCTCCGTATTATGCACTTTGTTACATTATGAAGAGTTAATTATGGTTAAACATTCACTTACAGAAGTAGATAGTCGTTTAAGCGTTCACGAAGAAGTATGCGCTTTAAGATATGAAGAAATTGGCGCAAGACTAAAGCGTTTAGAAAGTATCTTAATGGCAAGCGCAGGCGCTATTATTATTTTATTATTAAGCATAGTTTTAAAATAATGGATTTATCTAAATTAACCAGCATGATGTTTCCTGTAATAGTTTCTGCTATTGCATGGATGCTTTCATCATTATCAGGTATGCAAGCTGATCTTATTGATATTAAGTCTAAAATGCCTGCGCTTATAACTGCTCAAGGCGTGCCAACTGATAGCCCTATATCAGCAGAAGCAAGAGCAAAACTTAAAGAAGAAATTAGAACACAAATGGGTGAACTTAATGTTCGTATTCGTATTCTTGAAGAACACGATATGCAAAGGAAAGGAAAATAATGTTTACGTTACTTGGATCATTGCTTGGATTTGGTAGCTCTGCGTTACCATCTATATTAAATTTTTTCCAACAAAAAGGCGATCAAAAGCATGAGCGTGAAATGGCTCAATTACAAATTGATCGTGAGCTTGCAATGGCTGAAAAAGGATTTGCTTCACAAGAAAAAATTGAAGCTATCAAGTTAGAAGAAGTTCAAGTTCAATCTCAAGCAGACGAAATGACAGCTTTATATGCCAATGATTCTAAATTAAGTGAAGGTGCTGCACCATGGGTTGTTACTGCAAGAGCTGCTGTAAGACCTGTAATATCATTAGGATTATTTGGTATATTTGTATTTGTTGAAATTGGTGGATTTATTTACGCATGGGTGCATGGTGTAGACTTTAGCACAGCATTAAATGTTATATGGGATGATGATACTCAACAAATTTGGGCAGCCATTATTATGTTTCACTTTGGTAGTCGAGCATTTAATAAGAAATGATAACGTCACAACGTGGCATCGCTCTTATCAAACATTACGAAGGCGTGCGTGTTAGGCCTTATCGTTGCCCAGCAGGGTTGTGGACTGTTGGTGTCGGACACCTCATTGGTGATGGTAAACAACTCCCTGATGGTTACAACAAAACTTTCACAACCGCAGAAGTAGATGCACTATTAAGATTAGATTTAAAAAGATTTGAAATAGGCGTCACTAAATTACTTCCTAATGTTAAACTTACACCAGGCGAATTTTCTTGTTGCGTGAGCTTTAGTTTTAACCATGGATTAGGATTATTCCAAAGAAGCACGTTTCGCCAAGCAGTTATTCGTGGTGATAAAGAAGCTGCCATGGAGTCTTTATTGAAATATTGTAAAGCTAGAGTTAAAGGTGTATTAACAGAATTAAAAGGCCTTAAAAATAGAAGGCTAGATGAAAAACAATTATTTTTATATGGATAGGAAAAACAATGGCAACTAAAATGAAACTTGAAGAATTAAAACCTTCTATTAGACATGAAAAAAAAGAATACGTTGTTGAGCGTCAAATCAAAGAGCTAAAGCAAGAATTTAAAGCTCATATTAAAGCGCCAATGTCTAAAGCACACCCTAAAAAATAGTGGATGACTTTGCTTTTGTTTGTGTGTCGTTTGTCACTACTATGTGCCTTCTTTGCATTGTTAGCATGCCTTTACGTTTCATTCTAGAATACGTTATTTGCTATTGGTAAATAAAAAAAGGGGCATTTTAAGCCCCTTAATTTAATAGCAATCTGTAACAATAATCATTACTTATTCATTACATACATTGTAACTTCGAAACCGAAACGCATTTCAGTAGCAGCTGGAGTTGTCCACATAGTATTTATCCTTTATCTGTAACAAGCAAAATTACTTGTTACGCAAATTATGGTCTTTTTGCAAGACAAAGCCATCAAGAAAATCATTATTTCTTATTAAGTCGTTCAGATACTAAAGTGGCATAGCCAGCAATATCATCCCAATGATCTTTGTAATTAGGATTGCCATAAAGAATTCTACTTAATTTAACTAAAATCATGTGGATTGCTTCTTTCTGATCCGCTTCTAAATCATTCCAAGCATTTTTGCTAATAATATCTTGAACTTTCTCAATAAAGCGTGATTTAGCCATAAAATCACCATGAGTTTCTTCACGTTCTACTAATATAGGGTTATTTCGCATTTTAAAGCCTCTTGGGATCGAAACCGTAAATTGTGGATATTTGGTCAGCCAACTTATAAAAAGCTTTGCCATGGGCATCCCAATGCTTATAACCTTTGTTATAAAGGGTTAGGTGACACATTTCATGCAATAAAGTTTCAGAAATCGTAGAATAATGTAAACAACGGCCTTTTGAAATTTCAATAGTTAGATGAGGGTCGCAGTTAAAATAACCGTAGGCCGTTATGTCATTAATAATTTTAAACTTTATTTTTCTAGCGGTGGGCAATTCGTAGCGATCAAAAGGTGGCATAAGTCTAAACGCTGAATAAAGGGCTGCAATATATTTAGCGCTTAATAATGTCATTTTTAACCTTTCCAGCTTACCCATTCTGATTTATCCGAATTTTCAAACGATACATCCACATTGACAGGCATTGAGAAAGTAATGCCATGATAAGGATGCGTTATCCATAAAGCTTGCCTTGGTGGTTCAAATCCAAAGTTATTGCTATAGGCATATTCACAATACCCTTTTAGTGATCCGTTTACAATAAGTCTTTCTAATTGTATTAATTGGTGAAAGTGGCCGATTATCATAGTATCGTATTCCATATCAATTTGGGCGTTTCTAGACCGCTTTTTATGGTCACCACGAATAATAGGCCCTAAAGCACCAATTACTCCGTCACCGCCTCTAAACTGATCGCCATGGGTTAATAGGTATTTATGGTTGTAAATAGCATATAAAGCGTCAGGGCCGTCAGGTATATGAAAAGACACTCGGCTATCGGTTTCAAAATGTTTAGCTAAAAATTGATAGGTTAGCCAATCAAAAGAAGTAAAGTTACGGCCTTTGTTTCTAATCTTATGAGTATTACGGCCATGGTTACCGCCTACGCATGGCACAAATACTTTGCCAAAATGATCTGCCAATGTGGATATGCACCAAATCAACACGCCAAACAAGTCTATAACTACAGGCATAATCTCTGCGTCATTGGTGGCCATCAACTCTTCATGGATATCACCCGACACCATATCACCGCCTAAAGCAAATACGATGCCTGGATATTTAGGGTTGACCATGTGATTGTTTAATAGATCAATAGCCACTTCAATCATTTTTTTAGCTCGTTTATGAGCTATCTTCATATTATAAGAATTGACATTATTAACTTGGTTAGGATCTACGTTCTCACCCCAATGCCAATCCGATGCAAACAATGTAGGAACGCCTGGCGCTGATTTACTTGCGCTAGGTTTAGATAGCCAGCTAGGTGGTGAAGCTTTCTTTTCAGCCATTTTAAGAATTTTAGTCTTAACATAATTCTCATTTAATACGTCACGATTGAATGAAGCTATCTGCGCTTCAAGGGTTCGTATTTTATCTTTGAGGGCTACTTCAGGTGGGATATTGGTGAGCTGTGGTTTAGCGTTTTCTACATCAGATTCCATGCCAGCTAATTTGGCTGCTCTTATTCTGCCTTGAAAACAAGCTCTTTTAAGGCCTAACATTTCTGCTGCTTTTGACTCACTTCCGTTGCATTTTTTAAAAGCTTCAACCGCCTCCAACAACTGTTCTTTTGTTAATGACATATATGAGTCCCAAATAGTAATTCAAGTGTAAAAAAAACGCCGATAAATAAACCAGCGCATCCGCCAATCATTAAAACTTTGACTACTATATCAAATAATTTCATTTATGTTTAACTTCAATGAATTGCACGTCTTTAAGCAAGTTATTATTGCCGTCAAATATTAACTTAATATTACAGTTTCTTTTTCTTTCTTTAGTGTTAGCAGATATAAAACTTGCATATCCTTTTTTGCCTCGATAGACATAATAATCCAATATGACGTCAGGCTTTGGTTGTTGTAGTTTTTTTGAATCCAATACGGATTGAACATCAAATCCATTTAGCTGTTTGGCAAATAACTCAATATTGAGCATATTTTGTTTCCTCCTGTTTATAAAAAATCATGCGTGACCATTTAACAGTCTTTTTAAGTTTGAACCATGATTGAGGTTTGGTGATTGAATCATCGTGAAAGTTAGTTGCGCCATAAGAATAGTCAGGCTCTAACTTGTGCATAATGCGATATGCAAGATCAAGAAAGTAAGGTTTGATTTCTTTGCGTTCAGGTGGTTTTACTTTTCCATACCAAGTAAATTGATAAGGTTTTTTCATTTCAATACACACCTGTTTTGGATCAAAGTCGGCTCTTCTCATTAATACATAGCCAACTCCTATTTGTGCTTCTTTGCGTTCTAGACTGCTTTCCATGTAAATGGTTTGCGCTAAACATAGCAAGGCTTGGTCGATCATAAATGACCCCCCTGTGTTATTGCCAATAGGTATTATACCATTTATCAATTTAAACTCGGTTTTCCATGAGTTTAGTTTCATGTGCGACCTCTTCTAAAAATGTTTTAATTTCATTTTCCATTTCATCGATAAAGGATGCGTCACGTTGTAACCTAGCTATAAAATATTGACTACCTTCAGGCATACGGCTATCAAAAGAAAAGAAATCGCACCATTCAGCACCTGTGCAAGCCATTTGAGCCATCATTTGAATTTTATATTTAGTTGGTGGTTCGCCAGCTTTAATATAAGCCCAATGCGTAGCGCTGTTAGGATTCTTAATTTCCAAAAGGTTATATGTGCCGTCATTGTTTCTAATAATGCCGTCAGGTGAACAACCAAACCATTCAATTGTTTTATGCTTTACAAAAGAAAGTTCCTCAACAAAAGTTTTAGTAATTTGCTGGTATTTTTCTCGTGCTTTTGGTTCTTCCTCAGTCCCACGAATCATTGCGTCATTTTTAAATGTTTCTTCAATAACACCTGTGACTCTTTGAATAGCCAACTCAATTAAATAATTTTGCCGACTAGCGCTTGGGCCTGTTTTGGTTTTAGCCATAATATCTGCAACTTTTGACGCTGTTACAAAACCTCGTCTAAGCTCCAGCCATTCCTTGCTGCCCTGAATAATGTCAGTCATTGTTAGCCTCCAACTTATATTCAGCTACCACACAAACTTCTTTAAATCTATTCTTAACTTTTTTGTTTGCGGTTGTTATGGCATAACCTTTTTTGCGTAAGTTAAAAACAGTATCGGCTAAACGATAAATGCCTAATTGAGTCCATGCTTTTAGTGGATCAATCTTGCCATGCTTTTCTAAATACTCTGTTAAACGTTCTTGCTGATTCATACTATGCCTCCAATTCATTTTTACGATCAGTTAAATAAGTCTTTAATTTTCCTAAAGACACCTTGTCAAACTTTGTTGAAGCTTCTTTGTAGATACCCATTAATTCATCAACGGAATCTGCTTTGTTGATTTCTTTGATAACGTTTTCAATATCATTTTGTGAAGCTGGCTCTTCTTCAGGCAAATCAGACCCACTATAAATATATAAACCAATACCAAAACAAGCAATACATTTTGCAAGACATCTCATAGCGCTATCTGAAATTTTACGAGAATCAGGATTTTTAATAGCTTGATTACGATGATCCATAACAGGTAGTTGCATTTTCATAGTTTTGCCAAGAGCTGTAACATTGCAATAAACCATCATAGTATCGTTGTAAGTTTTTGGTTCAGGAAATTCCCATGTTGCCATAGGATCGTGTTGAAGTAATGTATCAACGGCATAACTCCAAGAAAGGTAAGTTAGTGATCCTTTTTTGTCCGTATGCTCATTAACATTAATTTTTCTTAATTCATTATATGTAGTCATTTAATGCCTTTCGCTAGTTGAAGTGATTTTCTAAAGGTAAAGCCCTTGCAATATAAAAAAATAACATTTCGGATGTATTTAATCATTATATGAAGTCCCTATGTGAGTGACCCATGTCATACATTTCGTCAAAAGGGCCTTGATATACATTAGCCTCTTGGAACTTTTTTTCTGTAATATCCATCGCCTTCTCAAAGAAAGCATTACTTAATGACTTGGCAAATATATTGACGCTTATCATATCGCCACGTTGATTAGCCCAATATAAAGCACGAATCGTGCCAGCTATCTGATCTGTGTCCATTGAGTTAAAAACTTCTAATGGATCGGTGTCAATTAAATCTTCTGCAAATTCTTGATGAATAGTCATGTTAGCCTCCAAAGTGTTTAGAAAGGATTGGTAATAAGAAATAGAGCCATAAAGCTCCATATAGATATATTGATAAAACAATAATTAGCATGCCTTTAATTTTCATACTGCCTCCATAAGATTAAAAGTTTTTTTACCATTTAATAAACCGCCTGCTACAAATCCTAATTTTTTATTTAACTCATAAAATTTTTGTAAATTCTTTTGCATCAGAATTCGTGTTGATTCATTTTCAAATTCTGTATCTGTAATCTTGCGAGCCTTTTCAAATTCATTATTTACAGCAATCATAATTGATGCAATCTGATTTTGATCTAAGGTTATTTTTATTGTTTCCATTTTTGAATCCTCCATAAATTTAAAAACTTCCCTTGCATTATTAAACGAATAGATTTATATTGCAAGCACTATTTAAACATTTATGTTAAATGATTTTAGATAATAAATTTAAAAAGGATTATAGTATGCCTATGACAGATAAAGAAATCATTGAGTTTTATGGGGGTGGCACGAAACTTGCTAGGAAGCTTGGGTTACTTACTCACCATGACAGAATCAAAGTAAACCTTTGGAAAAGTAGAGGTATTCCAGCAAAAATTAAGCTTCAATACCCTGAAATCTTCCTAAAACGCAAATTTAAGGACTAAAAATGGCAAGAGCTAGAAATATTAAGCCTGGATTCTTTCAAAACGAAGAATTAGCTGAATTAGAACCAATAGACAGGTTGGCTTTTATAGCTTTGTGGACAGTATGTGATTATAAGGGTTGTTTAGAATACAGACCCAAAAGATTAAAAATACAGCTTTTACCTTACGATGAGATAGATATTGAAAAAACTGTTGTTAGGCTTGAAAAAGCTGGGTTTGTTCAAGTTTATAAAATAGAGAATGAAAGCTTTATTAAGATCATTAATTTTGAGAAACATCAGAACCCACATAAGAATGAAAGAGAAGCTGGTAGCGATATTCCTGACATAGACGGAACAAAGTCCGATATAATCGGAACTACTCGTGCTGATTCCCTCTTACTGATTCCTGATTCCCTATTACTGATTCCTGAAGATGGCTTTAACGAGTTTTGGAATATATTTCCTCGAAAGACAAAAAAGGAAGATGCAAGGAAAGCATGGAAACAAAACAAACCAAATATCGATTTAGTTTTAAAAGCATTGGAATGGCAGATGAGAAGTAAAGATTGGGTTAAAGATGACGGAAAATGGATACCCTATCCAGCAACATGGATTAGGGCGCACCAATGGGAAGATGAGCAACCAATTGAAGGGAGTCCGTTTTGATAGAAACAGTTGAAGAAATGAAAGCATTTAAATCTATGCTTAATAGTTTGACATCTATTTACTCAAGACCTGAACTTGATCGTGAAACTTTAAGAGTTTGGTGGATGAAACTTGATGAATACGATTTTAGTGTTGTAAGCAAAGCTTTTGATAGCTGGGTTGATAAAAATAAATTTATGCCAACAATATTTGACATAGTTTCTTTATGTAAATTGTCCAAGCCTAAAGAATATATAAAAATGCTACCAAGAAATCCAACTCCGTATCAGATTGAACATAACAAAGAAAAGGCAAAAGAATTAATGGCAAAAGTAGTATTGAAACCAACTGATCCTAAAGCTTGGGCTAAAAGAATATTAGAACGTCAAGCAAAAGGTGAATACAGATTTGAACTTGGAGTTAAGTTTGCCAGGGAAGCATTAAGAGTTAAATGAATTGTGAGTATTGCAATAAAAATCGTGGCCGCTTTAATTTTAATAACGAGTGTTGTTGGGTGCGTTGGCTACGAAGCGCCTTTAAACCACACGCAAGATCAATGCTAGAACGGTATGAAAAGAAACATGGTCGAGCATCGATGTTAGAACTTATCAGAAAGGTGAAACATGAAACGCTTTAGTGTAATTATTGAAGTTGAAATAGACGAGAAGAAATATAATGAAGTTGAATCATGGGGTGTAGAGCCTTCTGATTATGTTTGCTCTGTTATTGCGGATCATGCAAAAGACAGAGGCTTTCTTATGAAAACTTCTGTGACGGAAGTGGAGCGCAGTCTATACAATAGATTAAGAATTGCAGCTGATGACTTTATTGGCAAAGATGCAATTGCAGATATTGAAGAAGCTGCATTAGCAAACGCAAGATGTTTAAATGGTAAATGCGAGGATTAATGTTTAATTATTTAATTATTGATGACTTTGGTGAAGCAATACGAAAGTTTAGAACAAAACATGAAGCTTTGTTTTATGTTTTAAATAAACCCAATCACGTTATTAAACGTTTACCAAAAGCACCAAAAGAAAATGTATTTGATTTAATTAAAGCAGAACCGTTATTTTAGGAGGTGTTATGGCACACGAAGCAGGAAAAGGCGATATGTATAGATCAGTCGATCAAAAAAAGTTTGATGAAAACTTTGAGCGCATATTTGGAGTTAAAGAGAAAAAAATTGACTACATATATGAATTACATCCATCAACAGGTGAGGTTATAAAAAAATATGTTACTAAATAGCTTTTACGGAACTAATCTTCCTATTACCACAAAAGATATTGAGTTTGTAGAAAAAAGAAATATTAAAGTTCAAGAATTAAAAAGACAAATGGGTAATAAATATATATTATCTAATGTCATATCAATTCACAACAGAGGAGAGCAGCATGGCATCAGTAAATAAAGTAATCGTATTAGGCAATCTTGGTAAAGACCCTGAGTTAAGACATTTACCAAATGGTGACGCAGTTTGTAATTTTAGTTTGGCTACAACTGAATCATGGAAAGACAAAGAAGGAAATAAGCAAGACAAGACCGAGTGGCATAACGTGGTTATATTTAGAAAGCTTGCAGAGATAGCAGGTGAGTATTTAAAAAAAGGTCGCCCTGTGTATATTGAAGGCAGACTTCAAACTCGTAAATGGCAAGACAAAGAAGGAAAGGATCGTTACACCACAGAAATCGTTGCAGACCAAATGCAAATGTTAGGCAGTCGTGAAGAAGCAAAAGAAGTTGCTAAAACACCTGCGCCAGCTAACTTCGATGACATGGAATCAGACATTCCTTTTTAAATTATGCAAGATGATTTTGACAGAGCCAGCGATTTAGAACAACACGATAGAGATGAAGCTATTAAACATATTAGAGATCATCAAAAAACTATTGAATCAAACGGCTCTTGTCTAAATTGTCACGAACCTTCTATTAAACGCTTTTGCGATATAGATTGTCGCAATGATTACGAGAAACGACACCATGAGAACAGAATACCTAGCTAAAACTATTCGTCTTGTTGGAAAAACACAAATAGATACAGCAATCAATGCAATACAAAATGCACCTATAGATATTGAACGGCCACTTGAAGTTATTATTCGTGAAGAGCAAAAGGGCAGATCATTAAGCGCTAATGCTTTGATGTGGGCAGGCCCATTAAACGATATAGCTACACAAGCATGGGTGCATGGCAAACAATATTCAGCTTTGATATGGCACGAATACTTTAAAGAAAAATTTTTGCCTGACTTTCCTGACCCTAAACAAGTTAAAGAAGGTTACATGAAATATGAGGAAACGCCTGACGGCAGACGAGTGCTAACAGGATCAACCAATAAACTTACCAAGCATGGCTTTAGTTTATACATGGAACAAATATATGCTTACGGTGCAGAATTGGGAGTAAGATTTAGTGAAGCCGATCAAGCCCAAGAAGTGTAAGGTTTGCAAGGTAGAATTTACGCCAAACAAACCACTCCAACAAGTATGTGGATTTGAATGTGCATTAGAGTTAGCTAAAGACAAAAGAATTAAAACCGTTAAAAAAGAAGTTAAAGAAGCCAAGTTAAAACTAAAGAGCCGATCCGATTGGTTAAAAGATACACAAGTAACATTCAATAAATATATTAGGTTAAGGGATCAAGATGACGGTTGTATTAGTTGTGGGTCAAAGAGTGCCTTCTCATATCATGCAGGCCATTACAGAAGCATTGGAAGTGCAGGACACCTTCGATTTAACGAGCTTAACTGTCACCGACAATGCTCGGCCTGTAACACCCATTTATCTGGTAATCTCATCCGATACAGAAGCGGACTTATTAGAAAAATTGGAATACACGCTGTTGAAGCACTCGAATCTGATAACGACACAATAAAGATTGGTATAGAAGAAATAAAGCTACTCAAGGCTCATTTTTCTGCTAAAATAAAAGCTCACGAGTCTAAATAGCTTGTGAAAATTTAGCTAAATTTAAGATTAAAATAAGGAACATATCATGGGTATGAAAGATAAAGAAAAATATACACCAGGTGCATCAGGTGAGAAAATGCCTAAAGGCGTTCTAGCTTCTGATAAAACAGGTGAAAGAAAAGAATCAGTAAAAGGTGGCGTTGGTATGGGTATGAAAGACGCTGTTGGTGCTGATAAGCTATTCAAAGGTGGTAGCTCAGAAAAAGTTTGCTACGATCACAAAAGAAATACTTACGCTAAATAAGGTAATTAAACGAAAACCCAACCAGTCTTAGGCTGATTGGGAATTCTAACCAAGTAATAATGGAGGTTTATTAAGTGGCTACATCAAATTCTACAGATAGTTGTTTGTCTTGTAAATTCTTTATTACAGGCGGAAAACTTGGCGCTTGTCACAGATACCCACAATCACTTACTAAATCACCTAGCGAATGGTGCGGTGAATTCCTTTTTGCTAATGTAGCAAGAACTAAAGACGAAGTAGTGCCTGAACCTATTATTAGTAATCTATTAGAGTCCAAGCCTATTCAAATTGAAAACAAACCTAAAAGGATTAAGAAATGATTAGACCCTTTGCAGACAAGATTTTAGTAAGACCTATTGAGCGTGAAGCAAAGTCAGCTATACCTGGCTTTATATACCATGAGGAATACAATACAGGCGAAGTTGTAGCAGTTGGGCCTGGTAAAAAGATAAAAGAAGGCAAATATGATATTATGCCTGTATCTGTAGGCGACCGAATTAGATTTGGCGTTATGGGTAAAGACGAATATCTTAAATTTCAACCTGTCATGGATAACGGTGAGAAGTTCTTACTTATGTCATGGCAAGATGTAGCATTTATTGAGGAGCAAGAAGATGGCAGCTAAACCAGGTCTTTACGCAAACATCCATGCTAAACAAGAAAGAATTAAGCATGGCAGCAAAGAAACTATGAGAAAGCCAGGCACTAAAGGCGCACCAACGGCTGAAGCATTTAAACAATCAGCAAAGACAGCAAAAAAACCAGGAAAGTAATTTATTAATTAATTAAGGAGCATATCATGACCATTAAGTTGGAACTTGAAATCAAAGAAGCAGAATTAGTAGTAGCAGGTCTATACAAACTTCCAATGGAAGTAGCAGAGCAAATCGTAGTAAAGATTAAGACTCAAGCTATTCCACAAATAGCAGAGCAACAAGAGGCTGAAAAAGCTAAAGTTGAGGATACTGCTAAAGCTGATCCATTGCCTGAAGAACCACAGGTATAATATAATTTAATCAATTAGTTAATTATTGACCCAATTATGGCAGGCGCACCTTTCGGAAATCAAAATGGAGTTAAGGCTAAATTGTTCTATGATGCCTTACGCAAGCACATTGTTCAGAACCCTGACAAGCTTCCTTCAATCGTTGAAGGCTTAGTTGAAGCAGCAGTTGCTCGTGAGCCATGGGCGGTTAAAGAGGTAGTTGATCGCTTGGATGGCAAAGCTGTTCAATTCCAAGAGATTAGTGGCGCAGATGGTAGTCCGTTATTGACAGGGATAGAAGTAACTTTTGTAAAACCTAGTGAATGACCAACAATTAAATGAAGCTATAGGGAAGGTTCAATTCCCTGCAAAGCTTGAATGTCTATTTGAACCAAAAGAATCACGTTATCGCATCCTCTACGGAGGCAGAGGCGGTGCAAAATCTTGGGGTGTCGCAAGAGCTTTACTCATAAAAGGCGCTAGAACGCCTACACGCATACTTTGCGCTAGAGAGTTTATGACCTCTATGAAAGATTCTGTGCATAAACTTCTATCAGATCAAATCATAGAAATGGGACTAGAATCATTTTATGAAGTCACTCAAGCTACAATTAAAGGGCTAAACGGCACAGAGTTTGCCTTTGTAGGTTTAAAGAACAACATAGCGAATGTCAAATCGTTTGAGGGTATAGATGTGTGCTGGGTAGAGGAGGCACAAACTGTTTCCAAAACTAGCTGGAATATATTAATACCGACTATCCGTAAAGAAAAGTCAGAAATTTGGGTGACCTTTAATCCTGAGCTTGAGTCAGATGAAACCTACGTTAGATTTATTTTAAACCCACCTGAAAAATCTGTAGTGCAAAGAATTAATTGGTCAGATAATCCTTGGTTTCCTGAAACATTAAGACTTGAAAAAGATTCATTAAAGGGCAGAGATTTACAGGCTTACAATAATGTATGGGAAGGTTTATGCCGACTCACCGTTGATGGCGCTATCTTTGCTAATGAAATGAATATGGCAGAATTGCAAGGAAGGATCACACGAGTCCCTTATGATGCAACCAAACCTGTTCACGCAGTATTTGACTTAGGATGGGCAGATCACACAGCTATTTGGTTTGTGCAATTTATAGGCATGGAAACAAGGCTCATTAAATATATGCAAGATACGCAAAAGACTATCACTCATTACTTACAAGAAATGCAAAAACTAGGCTACTTATACGATACACTACACCTACCACATGATGCCGAGAGCAAAAATATTGCGTCTAATGGCCGTTCTATTAATGACATAGTAAGAGCAGCAGGGTTTAAAACAAACATTTTACCGAGAGTTCCTGTTGTTGATTCTATAAACGCTGCACGAACTATATTCAATAGTTGCTATTTCGATAGAGAAAATTGTGCGGATGGGTTACAATGCTTACGTCATTACCGATATGAAGTAGATGTTGACACAGGTCAATTTAGTAGAAATCCACTCCATGATGTATATTCTCATGGCGCTGACGCATTTCGCTATATAGGTTTAATGATCCAAGACAAAAAAGAACGTAAAGCTCAAAAATTAACTTATAGTCCTGGCGCAAGCTGGATGGGATAAAACATGGCAGACGATAGCATACAACAAAGTGACAATGACCCACGCATAGCTAATGCGATTAAATTCTTACAGTTTGCTAATGAAGCAGACCAAATGAATAGATCAGAAGCGTTAGAAGATTTAAAGTTTGCAGCAGGCGATCAATGGCCTGTTGAAATCCAAAACAGCCGAGTATTAGAAGCTCGCCCATGTCTAACAGTAAACAAAGTTGACGCTTACTGCCGTCAATTAACCAATCAAATGCGACAACAAAGACCACGCATCAAAGTGCATGGCATGAATAACCAATCAGATGCAAGAATGGCACAAATCTTACAAGGTATATGCCGACACATTGAGAATCATTCCGATGCAGACCAAGCTTATGACAAAGCTGGTGATTTTGCCGTTAGAATGGGTTGGGGTTATTGGCGTATTACTACAGATTATGTGCGTGACGATTCATTCGATCAAGAAATCTACATTAAAGCTATTGACAATCCTTTTACCGTTTACTTTGATCCTAACTCTGTTATGCCTGACGGTTCAGATGCAGAAACAGTTTTAATTACTACAGTCATATCCAAAGAAAACTTTAAGAAAATGTATCCTAACGCTGAAACTGAACAAGGTTTCACAATGCGAGGAACAGGTGACACTAATCCTGAATGGGTTATGAAAGAGGATATTAGATTAGCTGAATACTTTTACACAGAACGAAAAGCTATAAAAGTTCACTTACTATCAGACGGTTCAAGCGTTAAATCAAGTGACTTACCTCCGCAAGAAGTATTAGACGCAGCAGGCATTACTATTGTTGAATCTCGTGATTCTTTTGAGAAGAAGATTAAAGTATGCAAATTAACTGCTATGGAAGTATTAGAAGAAGGCGAATGGGCAGGTAAATATATTCCTATCGTTCCTGTTTATGGTCAAGAAACTGTGGTTGAGAACAAGAAAAAGAAATTTGGTATTGTTCGCATGGCTAAAGACCCACAAAGAATGTATAACTTTTGGCAAACTTCTCTTACCGAGTCAGTTGCATTAGCACCTAAAGCTAAATGGTTACTTGCTGAAGGTCAAGACGAAGGCCATGAGAATGAATGGGCAATGGCTAACATTAAATCTATGCCTGTTTTGCGTTATAAGCAAAAAGACATTGATGGTCAGCCAGCACCTCCACCACAAAGATTACAACCTGAACCACCACCAGCAGGCATTATGGCTGCGGCTCAATCTATGACTACTGACTTAATGCAAGTGGTAGGTATATTTGATCCAAGCCAATTACCACAAGGCAATATTTCAGGTAAAGCGTTACAAGGCCAACAACAACAAGTGGACATGACTAACTTCCACTACTATGACAACTTAACTCGTTCTATCCGTCAAACAGGTCGCATTATTCTTGATCTAGTTCCAAAGATTTATGATAGAGAAAGAGTATTGCGTATCATTGGTGACGATGGCAAACCTGAAATTTTAACTATTAATCAATATGGCCAAGACGAAGAAGGTATTGATAAGATTCTTAATGACGTCACAGTAGGTGAATATGATGTTGTTATGGATACAGGCCCAGGTTATAACTCTAAACGCCAAGAAGCAGTAGATTCTATGATGGCTTTATTTGCAGCCGATCCAACATTAATTCAACAAGCTGGTGATCTATTAGTAAGAAACATGGACTTCCCAGGCGCTGAAACAATTGCTGATCGATTAGCCGTAAACAACCCATTAGCGAAAGTGGATGATAAGTCTAAAGTTCCACCAAGAATCCAAATGGAATTACAACAATTACAAGCGCAAAACCAACAAGCTCAACAAGCTATACAACAGCTTCAAATGGTTATTCAACAACGTAAAGACATCGAAGGAGTCAAACAAGATGCAGAAACTAAACGTAAACTTATGGATGTCACAGCTAAAGCAAACGATACTGAAATGCGTGAAGAAACTAGCAGACGTGATACGGACATCGATAACAGCACTAAAATTGAAATTGAAATGCTTAAAGCGCAAATAGCGCTTATACTAGCTAATATGAATGGCAAAAACGCTAATTTAGCAAACGCAGAAACTATTGAAAGGGCAATATAATGGCATTAGTAACAGGAAAAACAAAAGCGGAACATGACCGTAAACACATGGAACAACAATCAGGTAAAAAATCATCTTATGACGAACCTGATTATGACAAAATGAGTAATGAAGCTAAAGAATTAGTGCTTCATGCTGATAATGACGAACATTTATACAAATCAAGTCATATACCTATTGTAAAAAATCTTCAAAAGAAAATGGGAAAAGGCGAATACGATCAAGATAAAGCTCGTAAGTTATGGAATTACCATGCTGATCGTGCTGCACAGTCATATCATAAAGAACATGGTTCAAAAGATCATAAATGGCATGAAATGTTTTCTGTTCCTGTTCGTAAAGAAGCTGCACATCATTTTGAAAGCATGCACAGAGAACAAGTAGAAGATCCAACAAACTTTAGCGATAAGTAATAGCAATTGATTAATAAGTAGTTATATAGTATAAAGCAACAATCTACCAATGGAATCATTGGGTAAAAATCTTGGAGTCATCCATGTCAGAAAAAGAAGCAGGAAGTGTAGTAACTTCTGCCAACGCAGAAGAGTTTTATGCAAACAGATTGGGTTTAGCTGAAGAAGCACCTGTTGAGGCTGTAGAAGAAAAATCCGCAGAGCCGACAGAGGAAGCAAACGATCAGAGTGAACAGCCAACTGAAGAAACAGAAACAAAAGCAACAGAAGAGAAGAAACAAAACCCCAAGCTTGAAAAGAGATTTTCAGAGCTAACAAAGCAACGTGAAGAAGCTCGCAAAGAAGCGGCTAAAGAACGTGATGCTCGTGAAGCTTTAGAGAAAAGAATTTCAGAGCTAGAAGGAAGAGCTGAACCAAAACCTGTAGAGGAAAACGTTAAGCCTTCACCAAGTCAGTTTAATGATGCGTTTGAATACGCTGAAGCATTAGCTGAATGGTCGGCAGAAAATGCCCTTTTGAATAGAGATAAAGCTGAAGCTGAACGCAAAGAACAAGAACAACGCCAAAGCGTTATTAAATCTTGGAATGAGCGATTAGAAACTGTTAAGGCGGATTTGCCTGACTATGATGAAATGATTGCCTCTGCATCCGACATAACTGTCAACGATGCTATAAGAGATGCGATGTTAGAGTCCGAACAAGGGCCTAGAATTTTATATCATTTAGCAGAAAATCCTGAGCTAGCAGAAAAGTTAAACACTCTATCAACAGTTAGCGCCCTTCGAGAAATTGGGAAGTTAGAAGCAAAGTTTGAGGCTAGTGAAACACCTAAAGATGCCAAGACTGAAGCTGAAACGAAACCTTCTATTGCACGCAGTAAAGCACCTGCACCAATTAGTCCTATAAAGACGAGTTCAGCAGTTGCCGATGTTGGCGTAGGCTCAGATGGTGAATTCCATGGCACTTACCAACAATGGCGTGAATCTCGTAAAGCAGGAAAGATTAGGTAGCAGGATATTAAACTCTTAAAATAAGGAAATATCATGGCTAATAATTTACTAACCATTAGCAAGATCACCAACGAAGCGTTGATGGTTTTGGAAAATGAATTAACATTCACATCAGAAGTTGACCGTAACTATGACGACCAATTTGCAGTAGTAGGCGCAAAAATTGGTAACACAGTAAACGTTAGACGTCCTGGTCGTTTCATCGGAACAACAGGCCCAGCATTAAACGTTGAAGATTTCAACGAAACATCAGTTCCTGTTACTTTATCAACACAATTCCACGTTGACACACAGTTTACAACTCAAGACTTAGCATTATCTTTAGATATGTTTAGCGACAGAGTTCTTAAACCAGCTGTGGCAGCTATTGCGAATAAGATTGACAGAGATGGTCTTACAACTGCTAAAAACAACACAGCTAATATCGTTGGCACAGCAGGCACAACTCCAACAAGCTTAATCACATACTTAACAGGTCAAGCGTTCCTTGATTCTGAAGGCGCTCCAAGAGATGGCCGCAGATCATGTATCGTTGAGCCATTTACATCTGCAACCATTGTTGACAGCTTAAAAGGTCTTTTCAATCCACAAACAGCTATCTCTGCTCAATACACTAAAGGTTTAATGGGTCGTGATTCAGGCGGTATGAATTGGAAATTAGATCAAAACGTTGTTTCACAAACTTTTGGTTCTTATGCAACTTCTGTTCTTTCATGTAACGTTACAACAGCTACAGGCTTCCTAACAAGTGGTTGGGCTTCAAGCTCTAACATCACTATTGGTGCAGCTACAGCTAATGCTTCATTAAACCAAGGCGATGTAATTACTATTGCTGGCGTATTTGGTGCTAACCCACAAAATCGTCAATCTTATGGTAAATTGCGTAACTTTGTTGTTAATGCACCTGTAACCATTACTTCAAGCGGCACAGCTACAGTAAACGTTTCACCAGCTGTTATTACAGCAGGTCAATTCCAAAACGTAGTTGTAACTTCTTCAGGTTCACAAACAGTTACACCATTTAACAACACAGGTATCACATCACCACAAAACATCATTATGCACAAAAATGCGTTCACACTAGCAGTAGCTGATCTTGAGCTACCTGACGGTGTTCACTTCGCTGGTCGTGCATCTGACAAAGAAATTGGTCTTTCAATGCGTGTTGTTCGTCAATACACAATTAACAATGACTCAATTCCTACACGTTTAGATGTTTTATACGGTTGGGCGCCACTCTACCCTGAGTTAGCTTGCCGAGTAGCAGCTTAAATAATGTAACGGTGAGAGGGTGTAAAAGCCCTCTCTATTAATCAAACAGAAAAGGAAAATTTATTATGGCAAATCCAGGCCCAGCAGTAACCTCCAGCGCACATCCGCAGTTAGTCGGAACGAACCAAGCACTACGTTTGTTAGCTGTGTATCAAGGTGTTAATGCTAATACTACAACTGATGCAGTATTACCAATCATCAACTCAACAGCTTACTCTGTTAAGTTTGTTATTTTTACAAACGCTTCAATTAGTTTAACTACAGCTGCCGCAGGTGTGTTTACTGCTCCAGCAGCAGGTGGAACAGCTATTGTTTCTAATGCAGCACTTTCAGCTTTAACTAGCTCTACTGTTGTTTCTGAAAGAACTGTAGCTACTACAGCTGTGCAAACAGCTCAAACTTTATACGTTGACATGGGAACTGTGCAAGGCGCAGCTGCAACATTTGATGTATATGTTTATGGTTTTGATTTAACTCAACAAAGCTAGTAGATGTAATATAAGAGATTAAGCCATTAAATTTCTAATGGCTTTTTTTCTATTAAAGTTTATAATTTAACTAATTCAAGGAAACAATCATGGCTAATACCACAGTTTTAAGACCAGCAGGAAAAACCGCTGTCATCGCTGTTACAGCTACATCTTCAACCTCAATCACTATTGACGATACAACTAACGATCAAGTTACTTTTGCTACATTTTTAAATGCTGGCACTAAAGCTTGTGCTGTAACCGTTTCTAGTTTAGCTACTGCTCCAGCTTCAGTATTTCCTGTAGCAGGAACACCAGGTGATTTTGTATTACCAGCAAGTATGACACTTCCAATAACATTAGCAGTTCCAACAG
>Ga0209353_10000572_pt1 | contig 22289 bp, 16 predicted proteins | sample LauGreSpBDMM15SD_2_FD_187561 | JGI IMG/M metagenome (GOLD analysis project Ga0209353, IMG submission 187561) | Freshwater lake microbial communities from Lake Michigan, USA - Sp13.BD.MM15.SD (SPAdes) (version 2) | ecosystem: Environmental > Aquatic > Freshwater > Lake | place: Lake Michigan...
AAAATGGACATTTTTAAAATGTCCATTTTTCAAAAGTGAGGCCACTTCTTTTTCCGAAATATATCAAAAATCAGTTTTACAGCATAATGCTTTAAATCCCAAAAAAATAATTTCAGGTTGACTGCATACTTTTTTTTGGGAAAATCATGGCGGTCAGTTTAGGCGATTTTTATGTCACTATAAATAAAAGAAAAATAATGACAAAAGGTGTCGCCGCAGTAAATGAAAAATCACCTATATTTGAGTGTATAAAATGCAACTATAAATGCAGCAAATTAAGCGAATGGAACCGACACGAATTGACTCGAAAACATAAATTAGTGACAAATAGTGACATAAAAATCGCTACTGCAATACATGCGTGTGAATGTGGCAATACATATAAACATCGACAGGGTTTATCGTTTCATCGTAAAACATGTACAATAAATATAGAAGCTCCACTTCCACCCCAACCCGAATCTTTAACTCAACATGAGCCCGTATCGATGCCTAATACAACCGACACGTCTGTTATTATTAAGCTGTTAAAACAAAACGACGACTTCAAAACCCTTATGGTGGAACAATATACACAACTACAAGAGACAAATAAGCAAAATATTGAATTACAACGACAACTCGTAGATGCAGTGAAAAATAGCGCAAACACACATACAATCGTAAATCATAATAATACGACTAACAACCACACCCAGAAATTCAACCTGAATTTTTTCCTTAACGACACATGCAAAGACGCAATGAGCATTACCGATTTTCTGCGCAATTTGAATGTTCACATTGATGAATTGGAATACATTGGCAACCACGGATATGTGAATGGTATGACCAAGATGATCATGGATCGTCTCAAAGACATGGATATTACCAAGCGGCCGATTCATTGCACGGATATCAAACGGGAGACAATGTATATCAAAGACGACGCTGGCTGGAGCAAAGATACCGACGAACTGACGAAGCTGCGGAAGATTTTGAGCCGGATATCCATGAATAATTATAGAACTGTACCTGTTTGGAGAACCGCGCACCCAGATTGTGAGGTGATGGAAACGCGAACATACGAATTCTGTTACAAAATGATGCGGGCCATTTTGGGTGATGTGGAAGAAGAACAAATCCGGTTGGACAACAAAATCATTAAGACATTGGCAAAAGAACTGTTTGTGCAGAAATAATAATATTGTTTATATACCATATTTGTGGGTATATGAACTCCCACGCCTCCCCCATCCACAATTTCCCACCGTTTGCTCCCACTTTTCCGGTCCCACATAAAAAACAGTGAATAAACTTAAGGTCGCATTTTTGGATTTTGGACATACTATTTCCTTGTCCATTTTTAAAAAGTGACCCAATAAGTTTTTCCGAATATGTAAAAAAACCACTTCACAGCATAATGCAGCAAAACACGAATTTCCATGAAAATATTTGTGACTGTTAAATTTTTTGGTTTTTTGCGGCAGGACTTTAGGGATTTTTTCGGTTGCTATTTTATATCAACAACTGGCAACAGACATGGATAAAAAACCCAGTAAAGCATTCAATTGTGATTTATGTGACTATATATGCAGCAATAAAAAAGATTTTAATAAACATTTAATGACCCGTAAACATCAAGTAGCAACGGGTTCGCAACAAAACTGTCCTCAAAAATCCCTATATAAGTGTGACTGTTGTGAGAAAGAATATCAAGACCGAACTGGTTTATGGAGACATAAAAAGAAATGTACATACACACCAACAACAACGCAACAACCATTAGAAAATACTGTTACATATACTCAAAATGAGCCGCTTCAACCTGCAACAAACATATCAACTGATAAATTATTTACATTAGTAACAGAACTCATGTTACAATTGGCTGCAAAAGATAAACAACAAGAAGAACTTATCCAACAAAACAAGGAGCTTCAAAACACCATGAAAGAAATGATTCCACATCTCGGGAACAATAACAATATCAACAGCAACAATAATACTACATTTAATGTTCAGCTCTACCTCGAAAATGAATGCAAAGACGCACTAAGTATCCAGGAATTTGTTAAAAGAATCGAAATTAACATGGAACATTTAAAAACCATTGCCAAAGATGGCTACGTAGATAGTGTTAGTAATATTCTCATCAAAGCACTTAATAATATGGCTATCACAGAACGGCCATTACATTGTACCGACCTGAAACGCGAAACCGTCTACATTAAAAACAACGAAACCTGGAATAAAAGCACCGCCGACGAACCGCTGATGAACGGTTTGATTAACACCATTGAAAACAAACATTATGCGGTTGTAAAACATTATGTACAAACAACCCCGGCAGCAAGAGAACTGGACACACCAGAATATAATTTCTATGCAAAAGCATGTGTACATGCACTCGGCAATTACGAAGACCATGATAAATTAAACAAAAAAATCTACAAGAAGGTCTTACCGGAAATAAAACTAGACAAATCCGTCATATAGTAGAAAAATCCACAAATCCGCAATCGACAAACAACATTTTTATGTTTGTTATATCAAAAATAACAAATATAAACGTGAAACCATAATAATAAGTAGCTATGTTCTCAAGATTCTTCACAAAAACCTATAATAAACTGTCATTCGAAGACGTGCAGTTTGCAATTCAACACAACGACCAGTTTATATTAATCAACACATTGCCGCTCAATGAGCAAACGTGTTTAATCAAGAAAACGGTTCCATATCAAGAGGAAGAAACGATCATAAACGGCCTGCTTAGCAAATACGGTTTGGCAGAGAAGAAAATAATCATATACGGACGGCACAATATGGACGAAACCACAATCGCAAAATACGACCAATTAACTAATTTAGGATTCCAGACCGTATACTTATATGTCGGCGGATTATTCGAATGGCTCACATTACAGGACATATATGGTAAGGACGAATTCCCGACAACAACATACGCACTAGACCTGTTAAAATATAAGCCAACACGAACATTCGGGGGATATTTGTTAACACGATAATCCAGACCCGCCCCAAAAAATTGATTTACGTATACTGTAAAATATACGTAAATATAACTCAAACTTTTTGTATAACTACAATATACACAATGTCAACTCGCCCCTTTATTATTTCGATTGAAGGAAATATCGGAGCAGGCAAGTCAACCATTATCGACAAGCTCGGTAAGAAGTTGGCGGGCAATAAGGAAATAATTCTGTTGAAAGAACCGGTGGACGTATGGGAAAGCATTCGAGAAACCAGCACCGGCGAAAACATCCTACAAAAATTTTACCGCGATTCGCACAAATACGCGTTCTCATTCCAAGTGATGGCATATGTCACTCGCCTCAGTTTAATCCGCAATACCATCCGCAATAACCCAGAGTGTAAGGTGATTATTTGCGAGCGTTCATTGGACGCCGACCGCAATATATTCGCAAAGATGTTATTCGACGACGGACAAATCGAAGATATACATTACCAAATCTACCTCCGGTTTTACAACGAATATGCAAAAGATTACCAAATCGACGGCATTGTGTATATTAATGCCGATGCAGAAGTCTGCCATCGCCGAATTGCAAAGCGTTCACGCGACGGAGAATCCGGCATTCCCATCGAATATTTACAGAAATGCAAGCTGTATTATGACAATTGGTTGTCCAGCATTCTTGCGACGACCGACGTGTTGGAAATAAATACAAATGAAGACGTCACTTATAATGTATTCGATAAAGATGATCTGGGCAATCAATGGTTACAGAAAATAGAAGCATATATTCACAGACTGGTGAATTATGTTCCAATTGAGGAGAGCGTATCAATTATAGACGTAATGGAATCATTTATCGTTTCTTTGCACGCATGACTGTAAAACCCGTGCATAGTATAATTCAACGAAAGATATGGAAGGTTTTGCATATTTTATGTCAAATAGCGTGACATAAAATAAGAAAAAGAGAGTGGGGGGACAATGTGGGTGAGGGGATTGTGGGCTTAATCAAATTTTACAATAATCTTAACTGTTTCTTTTTTAATGCACTTGCATGCGGAAATCGACAACTCTTCGCGCTTCTTACGCGTTTTTGTATTGGCATCCGTAGGCACATCTGTCGGCGTTCGGCGTTTCGCGGTACTGTTACAGCTATTCATATCATTCTCAATATCACTAAAATTGGTCTCAATAAAATCAACAATTCGATTCTCAATCGCCCATTTAAAGAAATTCAGCTGGCCAATGGTCGTCTCCATACACTGATTTGTATTATACGGAATCGTAACGCGATCCCAACGACAAAATGGGTCAAACCGCTTTTTGGAATACGCTTTTAATTTGAGTTTGTATTCATTATACACTTTGAAACGGATAGTAGTGGAAACCCCATTTTTAACGACCGGGTTCTCATATACTGTAAAATTCTTCTTGGCATAATTTGTGACAAACCAGTCGACAATACGCAACGAAATTCGCGTTTCGCCGTTTATAATGTTCATCATAATATGAATATTATGAGGATTGTTATAAAACTCGAGCAAAGTATTCATGAGTAAGTCATTTTGTGTGTGTAAATTGGCGGAACGATACATGATAAGGTAGATAAAAATATGCATTTATACCCTTTACGTCAAATTAAATTGTAAAATGTTACCCATGTAAATAATACTAAAAAATTGATTGTACGCGTAATCAAATACCAGGTTCATATAATTAACCAATTAACCGTTAAAATGGATTTGAAGCAAAATAAGTTAAGCAAGACGGAGTGGGAGTCCATCGAAAAGTCCGTGGACGAAACCGAAAAAAAAATCTTAAAAATGATCGTGTTGGGGTACGAAAATGTAAATGTCTGGTACAACGAGACCCTGTCGATGAACAATTACATTCGTTTCGATAGCTCACTCGAGATGGATTATTTCCTCTTCAAAAAATACTTCGAGCCACCTATGCTTGATGCAATTACCAAGTATGGCGCGGGCACTCCACTCGCAACATATGTGTGTCCATTGGGCGGTGGAAAGCTGAAAAAGCTAAAAAGCGGGGAATCAATTCGATTGAATAATCTGGAAACAAACATACAAACAAACCGGTCCATCATATTCGAGTTTCTGCTGATTGATTTATTTGCGGAGTTGGTGAAGCAACTTAAGAAACGCAAACAAAAATACGCATTTTACCTGTATACGATAACCCAACTAAAAAAGGCGTCCATACCAAATATCAATGCATACGTTCTCGATTTGGTAAACTTTGCAATCAAATATGTGAATTCGTTTACAAAGACGAGCGAGATTATCACAAACGCCTATGATTTCATTGAGCGCAATAAATATTTGTTGAAATACGAGGACCGAACGCTGTTTAAGCATCAACGCGAGCTGTTTGCCATCTGCAAACGCCGTCATAACCCGGACGACGGAATGCTGATCCCGCGATTGATTCTGTATACTGCTCCCACCGGCACAGGGAAGACAATGTCCCCATTGGGCCTGGCAACGGCAAATCGCGTGATATTTGTATGTGTTGCACGTCATATTGGTTTGGCATTGGCCAAATCGGCCATTTCCATGGAACGAAAAGTGGCCTTCGCATTTGGCTGTGAAACCGCGGCGGATATTCGTCTGCACTATTTCTCGGCAATCGATTACACGATCAATCGCCGGTCAGGTGGAATCGGCAAAGTCGATAATAGTGTGGGAGACAATGTCGAGATTATGATATGCGATGTACAGTCGTATATTACTGCAATGCATTATATGTTGGCGTTCAATCCTGCGGACCGGATTATTACGTATTGGGACGAACCAACAATCACATTGGATTACGCGTCCCACGAACTCCACGAAATTATCCACAAAAATTGGGCAGAAAACCTCATTCCCACGATGGTATTGTCATGTGCTACGTTGCCGGGACAGGAGGAAATGCAGCCGGTATATGACGATTTCAGGGCGAAGTTCGACGAAGCGGAAATACATGTTATCACCAGCTACGATTGCAAAAAGTCGATCCCGATATTGGATTCGAAGGGATATTGTGCCCTGCCGCACTATTTGTATGCGGATTATCGCGAGATGATGGCCACTGCACAATATTGCAAAGCGAATCCAACCGTATTGCGATATTTCGATTTGCGTGAAATAATTGCGTTTGTGGAATATATTAACGAAGAAAAATACGTGGACGAAGTGTATTCAATCGATTCGTATTTTGGAACCGATATCACATCCATTACGATGAATCGGCTGAAAGAGTATTATTTAGAAGTGTTGTTACATGTGGACGATACCAAATGGGATATTATTTATAAATATATGCAGCAGGGACGTAAGCCACGATTTAATGAACCGCGAACAAACATGCATATTCAAAAAACGACGAGCGCGGGTGCAAGCACAAGCAGTGCGACCAGTGCAAGCTTAGCAGGGAAGGCGTTGGCGCGTACAACCAGCGTACAAGCGCCAGCCCAGGCCCAGCCGCCACAACCACCAGCCCAGGCCCAATCATTGCCAGTTGGCGTGTCCATCACCACAGAAGACGCGTATACACTCACAGACGGCCCAACGATTTTCCTGGCGGACGACGTGGATAAGATTGGCCAGTTTTACGTAAAGCATACGAATATTCCGGACCGCGCATTCCAAGATATCATGTCAAATATAGTTACAAACAATGTATTAACGGAGAAAATCGATAAATTAGAGCGAGAAATCGCGCATCAAAACGAAAAAGCGACCACGAGTTGGGACAATTCCAAGATGACCAAGGAAGTGCGAGAATTAGATAATGAAATCAACCGTCTCCGCAAACAAGTGCGAATTGCATCGTTGGACGCGATATATGTACCGAATACGCGTCCACACCAAACAAGATGGACGCCCGACGGCAGTATTCGCGAAAACGCATTTACATCGAATATCGGCGACGAAATGAGCAAAGAGATCATGTTGTTAGATGTAGAAAATCATGTCAAGTTCCTACTTCTTCTCGGTATCGGCGTATTCAAACAAATTCCAGATAAGCGATATATGGAAATTATCAAACGACTGGCGGACGAGCAGCGATTGTATATTATTATTGCATCGACAGATTATATTTACGGAACGAATTATCAGTTTTGTCACGGGTTTATTGGCAAAGACCTCGGCACGATGACACAACAAAAAACGTTACAGGCGATGGGGCGTGTTGGCCGAAATAATATTCAGCAAGATTATACTATTCGTTTCCGCGACGATGCCATGATTAAGAATCTGTTTAAAGTGCCGGAACATAATATGGAGGCAATCAATATTCGTAGGTTGTTTGTAAGTGGCAATATTTGAGAAAAATAAAAACATCACAAAAATAATAAAAACATCACAATAAAAATAAAAAAATCCAACAAAACCCAATATGACTCATGATAATAATTATAATATACCAATTTTTTTATTGTTATATTACGAACTGTGCAATTATAAGGCGTTCTTATAATTCACCACATAAGGGTTCTGCTTTAACGTATCCATAATATCCGGTGTATTTCTGTCCATGTGAATATTGGCATACAATGAATTTGCTCCACCGGCAAGACGTCCCATATTACCAACATCCGGTGACTGACCCGGCATGGTTCCGGCAATCGCACGAGTATTTCTCAACGAATCATCGCGCGTCTTTTCACGCATATTTATGTTCGAATTCAACATATTCATGTTACCTTTCACCATGTACCCATCAATTGTGCTCGATTTAATATCATTATTGCGTTGATTGTATTCAGCTTCATATGATTTCATTTGGCGACTACCATCACCCGCACCCGCTCCACCCATATATTGTGTGCTGGTCGATTGACGGTTTGTGTCATATGATTGTTGGTCAGTCACCTGATATGCACCCCCAAGTTGATTGGCATTGACGTTCAAATGGTTCTTCGAATTCTCCGTGGTCTCGCGAATGGTTGTACTCGGTCGATCCGCAGGATTAAAAATATACGAACTAGGAACAGTCGTGCCCGGATTTTGGTAAGGGCGCAAGTTACCAATGACATTTTGTTTGCGAGAAGGACGTAATGCATCCAATAATGGGGCAACTACTGCACCAATGCTACTGCCAACCATACCAAAATATCCATTTTGGGTATTTGATGTACGATTATTCGGGTAAGCTTTCTTCGATTTGATGCCATAGTCCGCGTCGGTAGCGTGATTGCGGCCATTTGCATTCGCCCCTGCAATCGGCACCGCACCAAGCTCCACATTATGCGATGGCATGTATTCACCTGGGACATAAGTCGACGGGTTTTGCGATCCAGCCGCACCTGAATAAGACACGGTTGTTTCGGGACGCGTAACATGTCGGTCGATTGGTATAGCATGCAACATTTCTCCTTTCGACGCACCTGTAGTAGTAAACCACCGGTCTTGGCCCAACTCAAAACTTTGGTCGGGACGATTCTTTTCCATGATACCCATTTGTTCTGGTGTAGCAATATTTTTAATGCTGCTATAAGCAGGACCCTCGTGCCCGAGCAGCACGTGTCCCGACGACTTTTGATTCGTTGCAACGCGCAAATCGTCAGCAGTTTTGGGCATCCATGACTCTCGCGCCATCATACCTGAATTGAAACCATGTGCGCCATCATTCGTGTAACCGAGACCGAGACCAGGCGCAACGCGCTCTTCTTCGAACGGCTTTGTATTTGCCATACGCATGCTTTTATTCACACGAGATTGGTAAAAGTCGTTCATATTCGGTGCACCGGTGGCCCAATTCTGGTTATCGTTAGGCGAAAATAACGGGGCCTGTTCACGCTTAGCGGTGATTTGCGAGCCACTGCCGACGTAATTATCTAAAATGCCCTCATTTGAATTTGGCCCTGCACCCTGTGTTCTCATTTTGGCACCGAAAAAAGGAACCATGTTATTGTGTGAAAAATACGATCCGCCAACCTTTTCGCCGGTTAGCGAGTAGTACTCGGTCTGTTCATTGGATCCCTGTTCTCGTGCCGCAACCATATTTGCATTAAAATACTTGTCGGTATAGACGCTGCCACCATTTTCAAATTGGTTAACGGTAGATAGGGCAGATGTTTTGTCTAATTCGTCATTTCTAACCGGATATTCATCGGGATAATTGCGGTTAGGAATATCGGTATTCGGCAAAGCATTTTGATTTGCAAAAGATTCTTCTTGTTCACTCGTATTGTTTGATTGTCCCTTCATGATATACATCAATCCAAGAGCGATGCCGGGTATTGCTAGTTCCATCTTTTATATTATGTAATTATAATAATATCACATAATATTTTTGTCATAAACTGTAAATATTCTATATATGACGTGTAAGTGATTTATCGGTACAATGTACCGGGGCAGCTGTCTTCTCTTCCGCCAATACACATGGATTGTCCGGTCAAATAAAAAGACTGTTCTCCCACCATGGGAATTCTGGGTGTAAAATTGTCTTTTTCTAAAATACGGGTATGAACGTTCTCTACAAACTGTTTATCTAAACCATTCAGCGGATTTAAAAGCGGCTGCTCCCATCTATTTTGTTCTAAATCTTTGTATGCCCATGCCGGATGACTTGCCCGGCTTTCTTCCACAAACGGTTGTTCTTCGCGATAGCTTGGGCGAGAAGATGACACCTGCGCTCTGGCATGTTGATTTAAATCAATATTGTCGCGATTTTGTCTGCGAGTAAGACCGCGTAAATCACTTTCTAGGTTCACCGTATTTGTTTGTAAATTGGCGCCCCATTTTTGTAGACGTAATTGAGGGTCTTCCATAAATGGTAGGTCAACGCCAGGACCGGGTGTATTTAACATGTATCTACCGGTAAAACTACTCTCTTCAATCTGTTTCTTTATTCTGTGTGGATCATCGTGAAATCTAGTGAACGACATTTAATTAGAATATAATGCGAAAAAAACTTTCACTATAAACATACATAAATAGAGGGGCATAACATATATTACAAAAACGATGAACGTTCCTAAAATATGTTTGAACATGATCGTAAAGAATGAAAGCAAAATCATATTGCGATTGTTGGAAACAGTCACACCATTGATCGACAGCTATTGCATATGCGATACGGGCAGCACCGACAATACGATTGAAATAATCCGGAATTACTGTGAATCGCACAAAATACCCGGGAAAATAATGGAAGAGCCGTTTCGCGATTTTGGATATAACCGAACACATGCATTGAAGGGATGTAACAATATGGATGATGCAGACTATATATTGTTGCTAGATGCGGACATGAAACTAGAAATAAACATTGCAAATATAGAAGAATTCAAGAAGTCGTTGACAAAAGACGCGTATTATGTTATTCAGGGTTCTCCTAATTTCCACAATCAAAACATTCGCATTATTCGTAATGATCCGGAATACCAATATTGGGGCGTAACACATGAGTATGTTGAGTTGCCGATTTGGGCAAAGACCGACCACATCGACCGCAGCATTCTCTTCATAAATGATATTGGCGATGGTGGAAGTAAGGCAAACAAATATCATCGCGACATAGAGCTGTTAAAAAAAGGTTTGGAAACGACACAAAATAACCCCCGATATTTGTTTTATTTGGCGAATAGTTATCGTGATTCGGGGCAATATGATGTAGCGATCGAAACATACAAGAAGCGAATCGAGGTAGGTGGGTGGATACAGGAAACGTGGCATTCTTATTACTCTATTGGAAATTGCTACATGCATTTGAAACATTCGGCTAATGCCATTTATTATTGGCTAGAAGCATATCAACATATGCCGACGCGTATTGAGAACCTGTATAAAATCGTCAATCATTATCGATGCGAATCTAAGACTGATTTGGCAATGATATTTTATGAGATTGCAAACAACGTACGGTTGCAAAACCGGTATAACGATGCTTTATTTTTAGAAACGGATGTATATGACTATAAGCTGGATTATGAGTTCTCGATTATTGGTTATTATTGTAAGAAAACTAACGATGTAATGTGTAGATCGAGCATGAAAATATTGAATAATGCAAACGTGGCGGAACATCTACAAATGAGTGTATTAAAGAATTATAAGTTTTACGTGCCTAGCATGAACAATTTGTCAATTACAACTGATTTCACTGCTATATTGAATAATAACAGACCGAGTGTTGATATTTCCCCGGAATTCATAAATTCGACGCCGTCTATCTGCATGGATAATAACAATCTTTACATGTGCACGAGATATGTAAATTACCGAATTGGCGCGAACGGAGGATATACATACAATAAACAAATTACCACAACAAATCTAATCACTACATTCGACATTCGAGAACCTATTTGGAAAAAAACGGACGAATTTATACTCAATTACAATGATGCGTACGATTCTCTATATGTAGGCATTGAAGATATACGGCTATTCGTAAATGACGGCATTCTTCATTTTAATGGAAACCGCGGAGTGTCTTATGGTCATATAACAATCGAAACCGGTACAATTGATATTGTTGAACAAAGTACAATTTCAAAATTGGCAACAAAACAAGATATTTGTCGTGTTGAAAAAAATTGGGTACTATTCCCAGGTAAGACTACATTAAACGTAATTTATCAGTGGCATCCGTTAATCATCGGCGAATATGCGGATTGTGTTGAGAACAACACCTCCATGGCATTGTTTGTTCCAAAGGTCAATGTACAAACACCGTCTTTTTTCAAGTCGATGCGCGGGTCGACGAATGGTGTAGTGATTGGTGAAAATATCTGGTTTATAACGCATTTAGTAAGTGACGAAGACCGGCGATATTATTATCATGTGTTTGTATTATTGGATAAGACCACATATGCAGTAAAAAAATTCTCAATTCCGTTCACATTTGAAAAAGATAGAATAGAATTCACGTTAGGATTTGTATATTTAGAACAACAAGAACAATTATTGATAGGATACAGTACGAATGACTCCACTTCAAAATATGTGGCAATTACAAAGTCGGCGGCAGAATCGTTGTTTTACTAGTTTTCGTTCTATGTAAGCGGTATGTGAATTATGCAATTGGAGAGTACGGAGAGCATGCAAGGGACGAAACCAAATATTATATAAGATTAATATATAAATGGCCAAACAATTCCATTCAAGAAACCGAATAACACGTAAGGTGCGACGTGGGGGAGATGGCTCGCCGTTGGACGCTCATAAAAGTGAAGACAGAATATTTTCAAGACCGACAAGTGCTAAGTCTAAGAGCAAAAGCAAGTCTAAGTCTAAGTCTAAGTCTAAGTCCAAGTCTAAGTCCAAGTCTAAGAGTGCGGAAGATCCCATGATTGACAAATGCCCAATCTGCTTTGAACATCTATCCACATCCCCCATTGTTACGACTAAATGCAAACATACTTTCCATGAGAATTGCTTACTTGGCTGGTGCAGTGCGCAACGTACCAGCAAAACATGTCCGGTGTGTCGCGGGGATATTAAAGCGACCTGCGATGCTATAGCGCCATTTAATAGCATGGAGATCTTCACATACATCGAGGATAAATGGTCGACACGTCGCGCTGCTAATATTGAAATGGTCGCTCTCTTGATGACCAATCCAACATTTAATCCAAATGTTAAGGCTTCATACCAAGACTCGCCAGGTGAATATTCATTATTCTGGCACCTTGCGCGCGACGATTACTGGGAACTACTACCGAAGTTGCTTGCCCACCCAGACTTGGCAATCCCTGCATCTGACGCCGCCGATTTTGCTGGCGATAAAAGAGTTCGTAAACTTCTTGTAGAATACAATAAAGTCCCACCAAAATTAAAAAAGCTGTGGATGTAATCCGTGTCTTAAAATATTATATGTTTTAACTATGATTTTTATTGTTCATATGTGTAATCGCGACGTTCATTCCGTGTCCAGGGAAGTAGATTCATCTTCAATCAAACAATCTTGTTGATTTAGAACGGCTTCTTTGCAACAACCAAACGTGCGTCGATGATAGCGGGTTATGCCGTGCTCGCGAATTCCATCAAGATGTAGTTTTGTACCATACCCCATGTTTTTAGACAAGCCATAATGTTCGTCTAAAAATGGATATTTCGCACACATTTCGAGAACATGGTTGTCTCGTGCGGTTTTTGCCAGAATACTGGCGGCGGCAATCGCCATGTACTTCCCGTCACCTTGTTCAATTGTTTCGCTACGCAATTCTACAATACAGCGTTGTTCGTCGTCATACGTACGGAACGGTGTGAAATAATTGCCGTCCACGACCGCCATAAAGTCCGCGAAATTATAAGTTTTGCCCATTTTTTGATTTACTTTGATGATGGTTTCACGAATGCAACTATGCATTCCGCGCATAACGGCCTGTAATATATTGATGTCATCTACTACTTTAGGCTCTTCATGCGCAACGTGCCATGCGAAGGCATGGTCTTTAATGTAAGTTGCAACTTCATTTAGTTTTTTCTTAGAGGAGAACTTTTTACTATCTTTAATATCTTTCCCATCGAAAAGCGACGGATCTTTAGGTAAAACCACACATGCGATATACACCCGCCCAAATAAACACCCGCGACCGGCTTCATCTATGGAGAGTTCAAAAAGTATGTTTTCGTCATAGAATCTGGTTAATAATGTAGTCTGTTTTTTGTTTTTCGGCACGGACGATTCGATATCTGTCATTGTCCGCTTATTATAGTGGACAACATAGAAACAATAACAATTCAATTTTTTCTATAGCGTATTGCCGCCGCAATTTAGCATTTTTGTAAATGATATATTTTCGCAACATACTGTATAATTATATTGCAATGAAAATAAGTCCGGTAATGATATTTATGTTATTATTGATATTTTTAGTGTTGTCGGTACTATTTTGTAGATGGGCCATGCGGGATGTGGATGGGTTTATTGGATACAATTATGACAAAGATGTAGCAGAGGCGGCTATAATACCCATGTACTCTTCTAAAAATAAGCTGTACAAGATGTACGATAGTTTATACTTTGACAATAAAAACGGAAACATTATAGAAGTTGATGCGGCCGCTTATTCGAATGTAGGAGGAGTCGCAGCCGGAAGTATAGATTTAACCGGCAAAAGCATAACCGGATTGCATATATCCCCCCGAGTTGGAAACAGCACTATGTCATATCTTCTAGACGGTGTTGCATCTGTAATAACTCCAAGTCCATCGACCAATATCGAAAAGTCATATCGCAGTACTGTTTATCGCACATTAGGTAATCCCCCATCTAAATATACCGCATTTATGTTACCGTGGCATGATAATACATATGTTCACATTATGAACAATTCGACATCGCCTGTAGAGAACGTTTCTACATTTGCATTTACATACGAAACAACTGCTATTCCATATGAATATGCGGATAAAAATGCCATGACTGGAATTACCGTCGCTCGCGAAGATAAAAACCTGAAAAATAATACAATGGTAATTGATCCTATATATAATACAAAGCGCAGCATGTATCAAATAAGCGAATATGTGAAATATGATATAAGCAATGCAAATATCTTAGTTGGTGCCGGCGAGAAAGCATTAAAAGTATATTCTCGACAGGGAACGAGCGCGCAAACATTAACTGCGTCGTCAACAGACCAAGAAACCAAAAACGGGGACGACCAGACGAATGTAGCCAATATTACATTTATTCCTCGCATTATATACGATTTATGTGGCCAAAATATGATCTTATATGTGCCGAATGCAAAGAAAACATTGGTGGCGCTCATTTGTTATACAAAAGATGAAAAATCAATTCTACAATTGGGTCTACGAAATGTGTGCAGATTTACTGAATCTGGAATAGACACGGGAGAGCCCAATGCCAACACAACGACCGGAACGACACCCACAACTACGACGACAACCGGAACCGGAACGACAACCGGAACTAGCACAGACGAGACAACTTATGCGGATTTCGACCTGGCGGATTATATGTTAAAGACCCAGGTTGTTCCTCCTGTATGTCCAGCATGCCCATCATGCAACTATAATAACGGGGCATGCAACCAATGTGGAGGTAATGGCGGATGCGGCACTCGCACCAACGCCGGAGATAGTCTAGTTACGGGCGGGAACGGTATTCGCGATGCAGCAACTGCAACTGGCAACGCCGCGACGGGAGCAGTAAATGCAGTTGGCAACACCGCGACAGGAGCAGTGAATGCAGCAGGCAATGTCGCGACGGGTGCAGTGACAGCAGCCGGTAATGTAGCAACCGGCGCGGTGACAGCAGCAGGTAATGTTGTAAATCAAACGGTAGATACCGCGGGGAATGTTGTAAATAAAACAGTGGATACAGCGGGTAATATCGCAACGGGTGTATTGGGAGCAGCAAGCAATGTCGCAACGGGTGCATTTGGAGCAGTAAGTAATATCGCGACGGGGGCGTTGGGCGCTGCAAGTAATGTTGCGACGGGGGCAATTGGTACAGTCGGCAATGTGTTAGGCAGTGCAAATAATGGCATGCAGCAAGGCCAGGTTGCTCAAGGAACTACATCCGGCATGATACAGCAACAATCTGGTGCTTCTCAACCGTCAGTTGCCGGCGCCACCAGTACATCTGACCCCTATTCATACTATGGTCAATTGCCCGCGAAGAACAATAACAATTTTATGCCCATTACCGCGGATTTCAGTAGCTTCGGTAGATAAACTGCATAGTGCAAATATGAATTGTTGAATAATTTTATGAGTCATAATATTATTCGTTTGAATCCAGTTAAATACGTATCGCCATTATATATCATCAGTAGAATGGAGTCGATACATATGAATGAAATATTTGACAGGGAACATACATCGAACGAAATAAAAGGCCACCTGTTAAATTTCGAAACTAGAATAACCGATATCAACTATAAAAAAGGCATATACATATACGGCACACCCGGTTCAGGCAAGACCGAATTCATATTCCGGTTATTAAAAGAATTGAATTATGATATGGTGCGGTACGATGCAGGGGACGTTCGAAATAAAGCGCTCATTGACACAATTACCAGCAATAATGTATCAAACCGCAACGTGTTGGATATGTTTACGAAAAAAGTGCGAAAAATCGCCATAGTAATGGATGAAATTGACGGCATGAATAACGGGGATAAAGGTGGAATCACGGCATTAATCAAATTAATTCGACAAAAGAAAACAAAAAAACAGCGTCTAGAAAATATATGTTCTCATCCCATCATTTGTATTGGGAATTATTATATCGATAAGAAAATAAAAGAACTCATGAAAGTGTGTAATGTATTTGAACTGAAAACACCGACAACAAATCAAATCGGCACCTTATTATCAAGCATCGTTCCATCTACAGTATCAATGTGTAAACAACAATTCACCGAAATACTCATGTATATACAAGGCGATTTGCGCAAACTGCGATTTGTATGCAATTCAATGAAAAAACACCCCGAATTGTTAACCGATGGGTGTTTATTAGAGCTATTTCGAACAAAGCTCTACGACGAAGACTCGAAAAAAATTACACAAACCCTCTTATCCAATACCGTGGCATTTAAAGAACACGAATATTACATGAACGAGACGGATAGAACCATTGTTGCATTATTGTGGCACGAGAATTTGATAGATATTTTATCCAAACTCGACAAAAAAGTGACATATCCATTGTATTATAAGATTTTGCAAAATATTTGCATCGCCGATTATATCGACCGAATTACATTTCAGCGACAAATATGGCAATTCAACGAAATGAGTTCATTAATCAAAACGTTCTACAATAATAAAATTTACCACGATGCCATCAAACAGCAGGCTGTAAAGAATTTGCCAGAGATTCGGTTTACAAAGGTGCTGACAAAATATTCGACTGAATATAATAATATGCTTTTCATTTATAATTTGACCCAGCAATTGGACATGGATAAAAAAGACGTGATTTCATTGTTCCAGGAATTGCGCCTGTATTATGGGAGCGATTTCAGCAACAGCATTGAAACGTTGGCCGATATTGAAACAATATTTGAACCATATGGGCTGTCAAAACTAGACATTAAGCGTATATATCGATATTTAGATCGTACGGTGAAGAAAGACGCACTAATTACATTGGACGAGCTCGGTGACGATTTTGATTAATATGAATTGTATTGCAAAGATTATTTCACTCTTTATAAGTCTGCACGTTTTGTTTTACATTTTTATTTGTATTGGTATAGTATAATTATGTTCTACATCGGGTCATGCAGATATATGTATGACTATGGCTGGGAGTATTTTCCAGGAAGATTACATACAACAAGAGAAATAATCTTTTTTCTAGAAAATATTACAAATATTAAAGCTGTTATTAATAGTTATCCGAACAACTTAACTAATGCTATATTTGGAGATATATATCATCCAGGTGTTATAAATGATTCAAACAAATTTATGAATAAAATGATAAATAAAAATACAAATAAAATAATTATGGAAATAAGCTCGAAAAAGTTAATATATTATAATGATATCCCATTAAACTATTATTGTACACATCTAATGGGTATGAATAACAAGTATAATCTAGTAGAAAAAATATTAACGGACGAAGAAATCGAATATGATTTAACTTATATTGTAAAACTATGCAAAACAGTATTCAATGAAAATATACAAATCCATATAATTCCGCATTTAAATTTGAAAACATTATCAACCCAAAATTATATATGCGAAAGAAACAATCTTGTTAATTTGTTAGAATTTTTATGCAATAAATATAATATTAAAATACATAATATCGGTAAATTTATTGAAAATAATAATAATTCATGTTTCATAGAAGATTATATGGCAGATTCAACACACTATAGTAATTATTATGACAAAGTAAGGGAGTTTTTAATTAGTGAAATAATGGACGTTTCACAACCAATCGTGAAAATGTAACAATTATATAACTACTTCGGTATATTACATAATCATATATGTAATATATTTATTCCATCTATTCCGTCCACTTACACCGGCTTAGATTTTATCCAGCTTAGATTTTATCCAGCTTAGATTTTATCCGGCTTAGATTTTATCCGGCATAAGTTTATTTGCAACGAGTGTCGTTTTATTTGATTCATTCGGTGCGTTTCCCATATTTTGTACAATAAGCTGTAATTGATTTAATGCATTTTGCAGCTCCGCATTTTGTTGCGCCAATTTTGCATTTGTTTCCTGTAATTGCTGAATAATATTAACAACCTGGGCGCTAGTTAATTGTATCGGTGGTTTCCCATTGCCTAGTTGCATCAATATGGGTCCGTTTTGCATTTTTTCGTTTTCACGTTTCATAATTTCATCCCGTTCTTTCTTGATCTGTTCAATTTGAACTAATACGTCTGGCTTCATTTTCGGTAGGCCCGGCTCGTATTTATCCAACAATGCATCAATATCTCGCATAAAGAAATCCTTAATCGGCTGTTCGTGAGGGCGACGAATAAACATATCTACTGTTTTGGGCGACTCTTTGAAAAAATCTGGATGGGCGGTTTTAAACATTTCGCGCTTATCGAATGTATTATGTTCATGCGAAAAAACGAGAATCGTTTTCATTGGGTCGAGCTGAACAAACGGTACTGTATAATCTTTGAGGAATGCGCGCTCTTCCGCCAGAGCTGCGTTGTCGTTGTATTTTGTGTCTTTTAGTAGTTCAGTTTTGAATGCAAATGTGCCGGCAGTAGCATGATTCGGGCCATATGGTCCAGCTTGGATCATTTTACCCATGGTTTTGAAATACAAGTAAATCTCACTGGCGCCTGCGCACAATGCCTTCTCGTTTTTTTGTAACATTTCGACTGCATGTGATACGCGTTCAGGTGGGTAATAATCATCATCATCCATATAAACAATGATCGACCCCTTTACGTGTTTATGCATGTAGTTGCGTTTGGCACCGAGTGTCATTTTTGATTCAATTTCGAAGTATCGAATTTGGGGAATATTAGACGTTTCGATCAAATCTTTGATTTTATCTGTGCCATCATCTACAATGATCCATTCCATTCGTTCTTTGGGATAATCCTGATTTTTAAAACATTCAAACATGGTTTGAATAAATGGGCGACGATTAAATGTGGGAGTACATATCGAGACAAACGGGAGGAGGGGTGTAGCCGCCTTTTTGTTTTGCTTTTTAGTCATTATATAAACAAATAGAAGGATTTGTTTATATCATTGGAAATGTGAATTAGTTTTTGTTTGAAATTCATAAATTATGGAGGCATAGATATTGTTAGGGTAGTATCAACTTATGTCCCGAACAACCGAGACAGCAAACCACGTGATTCAAGAGTTTGCCTAATGTCATGATCGCGTCGCAGGTTCCACTCATCATATCCCGGTGGCAATACTCTCTCTGCAGATGGTAATGCTGCTGCAGATGGTAATGCTGCTGCAGATGGTAATGCTGCTGCAGATGGTAATGCTGCTGCAGTTGGGATTATTGCTGCTGCTGCAGATTGCAATGCATTCGGCGTAGGCAATACTGATGCAGGTGGTATTACTTGTATTGGTAGTGGAGTGTCGGTTGGATTGAATAATGGGTTCTTAACCTGCGGCATATTGTTTGGCGTTGCACTTACGACTGGCTTTTCTACTTTAGTCGGCTCGACGCCTTTACTCGGCTCGACGTAACTAGATGCACGCGTCGATTTAATGTATTCATTCACAAACCCACTAATTACAAAGGCCACTGCAATAAGCGCGATAATCATGTTAATACTGATAAACAAACTTCTATTTAGAATTTCCTTTGAAAAATTGGAGGTTATAGTTATCGATGAATATAAGAAAATAGCCGCAAATACAATCTTCAATAAGTGTTCTTTTGCATATTTCATCACGGTGAAAATAGCCCCGAGTATCGATAAAATGAAAGCCCAAAAACCGCCTGCATTACATGTGTCTTCTTCAAATATTCCAGCATTGTCTCCTCGAATATGGTCATCCATATCGGTCTTACATCTGGAAACCCCTTTACTAAGTCCGCCATAAATGTATGCACCAAAAAATGAATACAAAAACAAATATAATCCACACATAATCGCGCCTAGAGGAACACTAATTACCATTGTTATTAGAAACCGAATAAAAGCTCGAATAAACGACCAAACCGGATTCATAATTACTTCACCCAATGATAATACTTCTTGCACATCATGACCAATATCGCCAATAAAATTCAATGTGAATACTGAAATTAAGAAAAGCACAAATACAATGGCAAACATTACATTAATCACCCAGTTTCCAGTGGCATCTGTCACCAGGTCTATGAAAAAATCCTTCACGGTAACAGCAGAATACTTAATCATAATAAAACACAATACGTATAGTAATATGAATTTGCACGTGCCGTTAAAAAAACGCGATGTCATATCAGGTATTTGTTGTAGTAAAAAACCGTCCAGTTTTTCAGGAAACCATATTGCGAGGTTAAATAAATATAACAACAATTGAATCACTTTGAAACTACCGAACCTCTTGTATAATGCAGTTCTAGATAGTTCTGGAATATTCACTCCGGTATCTTTTGCATAAAACATTAAATAATACCAATTATATACAACTGGCATACTGATGAGTGCAGTTTCTAACAATACGATTTGATTTCGAACAATCGCAATATCATTTTTAGTTGCGGTATTAGAAGACAATCCATTACAAATGCCGGAGGCGATTCGGTTATTTACTTTATTTACCTTTGCATATGCCGCCTCAATCATGTCTTTAATTTTACCTCTAATATTTGTTTTGCGTATTGGTTCGTTTAAATTATCGCGACCTTCGTAATCATCTTCCTGAAAATTTACCACACCTTCCACGGTTTTACCGAAGACGAGCTGCTTCCAATATTGCATGTTAAAAATAGAAGAAGCAGAAGTATTGGTTGATACGGGCACGTCAGCCGCATTCGCAGCATCCACGGCCGCCAGTGGAGAACCCTGATTATTCGTATTTGTTAATACATCAAAGTCCGCCATTCCTGTAATATTTTGCTTCTGTTTCCTTTTTTTGATTTTCTTTATTTTTTGAATCATATGTGCACTTTGAAAATCGTCTACAGGTTCATTAATGATACTACTAAAGGACGTCTGTATTGACGGAATATTATTATGTATTGTATGTTTTTCTGTATTGCCCAACATATATATTCGTTATTATATATATTTTGTTATTTTTTTTTAGATCAAACTACTCAAATATCGCCATGTCGATTATCTTGAATACAGCATGCTACAATTACCGCCGATAAACGATAGAATATTATATCGCTCTTCGAACAGTGTCAGATTGTAGTTGTATTCGAATAATCGCCAATTCGATTTACGCACACCAATCGCCTCTCCTGTCTCGGCATCACATATAATTTCATAGTTAGAATTCACACCGTCTATTGACGGCGAATATGTATTCACTTCAAGCTCGATTGTTTTAAATTTACTCAGGTTAATCGCACCTGATGGTTGGTATTCAAATGGACTGGTATTTAAACAATAGTTATAACAATATAAACCCTCGGTTGCTGCGCCGGCAGTTCGCGTATATTTTTCAATATAATCATACACACCGCGTGTCATTAAATTTTCGCGATAGTCGCCATTTAATAGAATGCCTAATGTTTCCAATATTTCTTTGCGATTTTCATTGTGATATACTCCCGTAATAGTTATACCGCTGTTTGTACTTGCATAATTCGGGTTTGGGTGAACCGCCATACCATAGGATAAGTCCGTTCCTAAAAGAGGTTCAAACGGAGCCAATATAATATTCGATGGAAGGCGATCATATGGCCAATTTGTGTAATTACTCCACTCATTTCGTAGGTTTACATCATTTCGTTGCATATACCACATCCAACTACTAATCATGCCATTGGAAGTAACTTTTATTCGCTTCGATCCGGTTATATTTTCATATTTATATTCAAATACGTCCTTAATTAAGTATACATGGTCTTCCGCGGCAAATATTTGTGTTTCTTCTTTCGATAAAAAGCAATATGTTGCCAATAAATGTATGTCCGCATTCCACGTGAGGAATCGGCTTGCATAGTCGTTCGGTTGAATGTTTCCGGTGGGAGGTGATTGCAAATAACGATACATTTGAAATCGCGACTCATTGAAATCGGGCTGTATATATGGATAGTTATATTCCACGTCAAATACGTCTCGCACCTGAAATAATTCTTGTATGGGGCGCATTGTAATTGAAATAACCAATTCATTGTATTGCAGCGCAACTAATGGAAATGCGCATGTGCTGTTCAGGGTGAACCATGTGTTAAT
>Ga0209353_10000576_pt1 | contig 22234 bp, 29 predicted proteins | sample LauGreSpBDMM15SD_2_FD_187561 | JGI IMG/M metagenome (GOLD analysis project Ga0209353, IMG submission 187561) | Freshwater lake microbial communities from Lake Michigan, USA - Sp13.BD.MM15.SD (SPAdes) (version 2) | ecosystem: Environmental > Aquatic > Freshwater > Lake | place: Lake Michigan...
TTCACAATCAATGCCAACAAGCTTCTTCATACATCTAATTCTCTACGTGTCTCAAAATCCCAAGGATCGACACCAATCTCTTTCAAACGGGAGTCATATGCATCGCTAGACGCATCATGCGGATCTGGAAGGTTCCAATATCCAAACCATTCGTCCACTTGACCTTCGACTCGCAGCCGTGCTTTCTTATCAAAAAGCGTTCGGTTACTTTCGCAATAACCACAGCTACCATGATTGCGGCATGAGCAGTCAAATGCCTTTGAGCCACGGTATGGCTTGCGCTTTTCTTTCTTATTAAGGATTGCTTTTTCTAATGACATAGTGTGGTGTATTGCCTTACGAGATTATTATACAACAAAAAGACCACTTGTAAAGTTCTTTTTTCAGTGAAAATGCATATTTTTTATTATCTGCGTCTGTGGTTGAAATTTGCACAGTGTGCGCTGTCACTTACTTGTGTGTATAGATCCTCAAGTGCTTCATCAAGTGTGAAGTAATTTTTAAGATTAACTTCCCATTCATTGCGTAGGAATGCACCGTTGGTTGGAGTGCCAGTAATCAGCCTCTTACCTTTCTTCATTACAGTTGTGGATAGGTAATGTCCGTTAGGCTGTTTGACTTCAATAAGTCCGATTGTCTGATCTTTAATTTGTGTGGTCATATGGATAATTGTCTGCTAAAGTATCGTGTATGGTATTCAAATAATCTTTAAACTCTTCAGTTTTTAAGGCTTTCAAAGACAAAATCATTTAGATTTGGTTTTTCTGGTCTGTCACTCATTGTTCAAACATAATTGGTCCACACATAAGTGTAATTAAGGTGAAGAACAATGAAATACTTCCAATTGGAATATAACCGAATTGCAATGCCATTCCACCCAAAAGTCCTAATAATAGACTACAAATTCCTGTTTTAATATATTTGTTCATTTATGGTTTATCTGCTGTTATTTGTTTTCATTGTGTATAAGGATTATAAATATTAAAATTATTATAATAATGCACATATTTTAGAATTTTATAAGTTTAATCAAAGGTAAATACCCCACCCTCATTTCAGGGTGGGGTATTTACCTTAGAACGATGTCACACCATTCATTCGCATCTCTGTTGCCAGATCACGAACGTCAATGGGATACACTCCAACTGAGTGTTGGTTCTTTTTGATGGTTGCAGATGCACCACCTCCCAGAATGTGAAACCGCCCATCGGGAAGTTGCACCATGTTTACCGTGAAAAGCTTTGTCCGTTTACGCTGATCAGGGCTACGTAGCCATTGCTTGTTTTTACGTTCCGATGTTTCTTTTTTCACTTTATTATTTGTTGTCATATTATTGTTTTTGTTTGTCTTATTGGAGATACGCATATTGTATTCTAGTTTTTAAGAGTTCACCATACGCAGCACACTTCAAAAGCGTGGTCACATTCTGGACAATTGACTTCCAGATTATTACTGCGTTCAGTATTATGTGCAGGAATGTTCAACCACCCACGACTATCCCAAAAATCAGGATAATCTAAGAGATTAACATACGTTTCACATTTAGGACAATCACAATTAAGAGCGACTTCCCATTGGGCTTCTATTGAAGATGGTTGTTGTTTCACCTTTTCAATGCTTCTATGATTTCTTCCATACCCTGAATGATTTCCACATTATCCCCATCCTCAATCACCAGACGGGGAACAGCACGAATACCATGTTTGCGGAACCATTCAATGTTTTCGGGATTTGTGTAATCCTTGATCTCTACCTCCAACTTCTCCTTTTCAATTCGGGATTTGATGGTGTAGCAGGGACCACATGTGTTACTTGTTGCCAATGTAAATATTTTTTTCATATTATTTTCAATTCAAAATCTATTAATCCTCCACGTTCTCCATCTTATAATGACTGTTTGCGGTTGTAATGTAAGTCACTCCATCGCTCTCATCAATTTTCTCTACTTTAGATGTATGCATGATTCCACTGACCAACACCCCATTACGGTTCCAGCGTTTAATGATGATAGAGTTCCCAACTTGGACTTCTCCGATAAGCTCTCCCACGACCCAATAATCCACAGGAGGGGATTTGCCTTCGTTGTATTGTCCCCATGTGCAACGTTCTTGGTCAATACGGTATTCCTCGACAGTGGAAGATTGAATCACTTCACTGTCGGTGTTAATATTTATTTTCGTTAATTTTATCATATTTTTAGTGTAATTCTACTTCTTCTCCCATAATCCATCCCCCATCCTGTTCCCCATGACTACCCCACTCCCAATAAAGTTCGTTTGGTTTATGTCTATTTCTACCTTTAGCATTGGGATATTCCATACGGACATGTTTACGAAAAGATATTTTATTTTTAAATGCTTCCATAATAACACCATCATTCCCAATACCGCCGCATTTTAAAACATATATTTTTGACATGCTTAGAGTGTATTCTAGTTTTTACGGGCTTTCGCCCCCCTCTTAACCACATCCACTCTTACCTTGGTAATCCCTTTTTTCAGAAAACCCAACTTATTCGCAGCAGCTTTGGAAAGATCAACGATTCTCCCGCGAACGAATGGACCCCTATCCGAACATTTAACCATTACGCTTTTACCATTGGATAAATTAGTGACTTTAGCAATCGTGCCAAATGCAAGTGTTCTGTGAGCAAATGTATATGAATAATCTCTTAAGGGGATTCCGCTTGCTGTATGCGTCCCCCCGTTCGTTCTAATAGAGTAATGGGATGCGATTCCATATTCTTGAGAGAATCCAATTTTAATTGTCGCTAGTAAGATTAATAGTATTTTCATAATTTATGTATTTATCAAGGATAATCATGGTATTCTAGTTTTTAATAATCCAGTCCATGATCTCCATCTCGAAAGATTTCCGGTCTGAAATACTCCCTTCTTGCAAGTAGATGAAAGATTCGGGATGTTCCGAATCCCACCCACACCACACCTCAATCACATCTTTATCATTCATTAAGAAGGTGTATCCTCCTATTGCCGCTTCGTATTTTTCACTCATCACAGTCTATTAATTATTTTTTTCATGATCTGTTTAAATCTGTATGTTGCCTTGTTGTTGGGAATATTTTTCCAATGCGCGATCAATTCTGCAAACCACTCGGAATGGTTGGTGGCAGAATAATCAGTGGGTAATCCCAACTTCTTGGCGATTGCCTTTCGATATTTTTCATTTTCAGCACCTTCCAAATTTTCCCGTTTTTTCTGTTTAATGGATCGAAAGAATCCGTCCAACATGTTCTTATATTCTTCCTGAAGGTATTTTCCCGTTTGCCTAGATACTTTTTTTTCTAGGAAGTGTGCATATTCATGGGCATAAATCTCATAATCATCAGAATACTTCTGATCAATGTAAATCAAACGATCCCTATAGACACCAGCAGGATCATCTCCACTTCCTATAATATTGACACCCTTTGTTCTTGGGTTTTTACCACTATCAGTGATAATGAACTTTGGTTTTCGATTGGGGATAATGTCCTTATAATCACGGATAATTTTTTTGACCGTATTTTCAACAGATCGTAGATTTACGGAACCTTCGGTAAAATTGTATGTTGCATATTGGTCGGTGTAAACCTTAATACCAAAGATATTTGATATGATGATCGGTTTTTCGATTTTATCTCTTAAATATAAATCCTTGAGTTCATTTTCCCTCTCCTTGATCTTGTAATCCTTCCATGTCTGGATACGTTCGGGTTCAACCCCAAGCTTTTCCATCTTACGAATTTTAGATGCGTCCTTTCGGGGTAATTTTGATTTCTCATCCTCAACCCATTGCTTATTATTTGACACATCTTCAAGTTCCTTCTTACGAAGAGGATTGCGTTCACGCCTTTCAAATAGTGTTAAAAACAATTCCATTATCCTCTAATTGTTTGACCAAGCGTGGAGATATTTGCTTTCCCCGCCGTGATCATCACTTGTTCCACTCCAAACGAGTCATCATTTAAAGCTACAATATTAAATCCGCTTTGCCAATTACAGTGATTGCCGTAAATTGGATTGAGATCACAAAGACAACCCGATTCAAACCCATACACTTGTTTTTCAGGGCGACTACCAATCGCTGGAATGCGTCTGGCCGTACTACCCACACGATGGGTATGTCCATGCATAATACTAGCACCCCATTTCTCAATCTCACCCTTGGCGGAAGCACCGCCAGCATTTCGCACAGTGGTTCCATGAGTCACAATCAATCCATTCAGATCGACATAATCGACATGCTCCACACGATTCTGATATTCTCCCATAAACACGTTCTGATAACTCAGCTTATCTGTGATATCTGGCAACGATGCAAGTTCCCCCAAACGTTCCGATAGATAGCGTCTCCATCTACCATCAATGGATTGTCCACTATGATTAGACACCGTTTCATAAATCTTAGCATTTCCCGAAATGGAGATAAGCTGATCAAGGAATTGATGGTATGCTTTACGCTCATCCAAAAGACTCCAATGTTTCTTGATATCCTTGGGATATCTAGAGATGGCAAGCATATCCATTGTATCACCATTGAGAATGATAGTGCGCGGTTGAAGCTCTTCAATGGTAGAAAGAAAGATATTGATTGCGGATTCATCATGACATCCAAAGTGAAAATCAGAACCAACAACCGCATAATCATTTAAAGCAGATTGTTCAATCTTACCATATTCCCACGCATCAACTTTGATGGGAGAAAGTTGAGAAAGAAATTCAAACACCTCGTCCTCCGTCTTCTTAAAGCGTTGCGGGCGTTCCCTTTGAAGATTGGGGGAAACATATCCTTGGTCTTGGGCAGGTGGTATAAATCCCGTGTCATCACTCTCCACTGCATATTTTCGACACCAATCTTGAGCAGTGCTTTTGGGAACTCCAAACGTGTCGAAGATCATGGGATAACTCCATCCCTTTTCAACCCGTGCTTTTACTACCTGATCTTTAATATTTTCCATTAGTTATTTGTATTGTTTTATTATTTAGTAGAATATTTCTGTTTATAGTGTTCTACAGTCTTTTTCAAAGCTTCGGAATGATCCCACAATTCAAATTGCCTACGGTAATTAAGGCTATCCACCGCATACCGGAAATCATGTCCCTTTCTGTCTTCGACGTATTCAATATCAGCTACCTTACCAAGAATTTCAGCAATGTCAACAATCATTTCCAAATTTGTCTTGTCCACCTTTGATCCAATATTGTAACGATAACCAGCCCTGCCCCCCTTTGCTATTTCCAAAAGGGATTTATTGTGGTCATCCACATGAATCCATTCACGGATATTCTCTCCCGTGCCATAGACAGGAATCTTGTTACCTTGAACCATATTACGAATCACCGTAGGGATGAACTTCTCATCCGCCTGATGCTTACCGAAATTGTTACAACAATGAGTGGTGATGATGTCCAGTCCATAGGTGGTGACATACGAATTGGCTATTAGATCGGCAGATGCCTTGGATGCAGCATACGGGCTACGAGGAGCAAACTTACTTTTCTCATTGAAAGGTGCTTCATACTTTTCCAGATGACCAAAGCACTCATCAGTTGAAACCGAACACAATCTAGCTTGTGGTTGATGTTGTCTTACCCATTCCAACAGGGATACCATTCCCATCACATTATTCTCAATGAAAGGTGCTGGTCCACTAATACTGCGATCCACATGGGATTCCGCTGCAAAATGGAAGATGTAATCGAATTTCAAATCTCCATGTGTTGATACCAAATAATTCATATAACGGATATCACATTTCAAATGTCTATATTTATTGTTATGGGATAATAGTGGGTTGAATTCCCTACTACCAACACCCATTTTATCCATATTTACAACAGTGATGTTATTATATTTTTGTAGAATATATTCAATAAAATTACTACCTATAAAACCACATCCACCAGTGCAAAGAATCGTTTTGTTTGATAAATTAACCATAATCTCCCTTACTTTACCCTTGAATATTAGGAAGTCAAGATAAATATCTCCATGGATTATGACGATGATGAAGAATTGGATAATGAAGTGAACGATATTATTTTCCAGATCAAGAACCAATCGAAAAATATTAAACAAGCTGAGAAGGAAAAGATTCCTTTGGATAAGGAGAATATTTCTGATTTCATTATTCAGAATGCTGCCAATATCGTGGGAACTGGTGTGGAAATTGTGGAAGAACTAAAACGGGAGATTTTAGCAGGGGCAGATTCCAAGCTGATTGAATCATACTCAGAGCTTATCAAGGCTTGTAATTCAGGTGTTGAAATTCTATTAAAATTTAAAATAGCGGAAGACAAAAACAAGAATCAGAAGGAAATCGCTCAAATGAATATTGATGCGAAGATTACTAAGAACGAGGATGATGAAAACACCCCAAAACTCACGTTCACCAGAAATGATATTCTAAAACTTTTGGAAAAGAAAGAAGAGTCACCGATAGTTGATATTTAGATTCCGAATTGACCTTCCACGGTATTCAATAAGTATTCTTTGTTCTTCTCAGGATTCTCCACCTTGAGAATAGTGTCACGGGTGTCATAAACATCCCCATAGATATCCAATTTGAACAGTTCTTCCTTATCGCCATCAACCACGATCTTATCAATTTCGTAAGCACTAGCAACTGAATCGTTCTTTTCAGAATCAAATGGTGTGTATGATTTACGATCTTCAAAAATACGATAATGTTCTTCCCCAATCATCTCTTTCACCTTATCAAATATCTTTTGACGCGCATCCCCTAATTTAACGCGCCAGAACGAATCCTTGACCACAAAGCTACCGTTTGACTTAGTTACCCACTTTCCAGTCTTCTCCTCGTTGTAGCGATCTTCTGACTTCTTATCAGCTATCGGGAGTGTGTTGTCATGAATCACTGCCATTTCCATGGATGAACGGAACATTTGCTCCACCTGATCATTGGAATTTACAATATTGTTCTGAGAGAATTCCGGTGTTTTATTGTAAACATCCACAGGAACGTCCAGAGGAACAATATCATCAGCGTAGAGTGTGGTGTTGTGGCGAGTGGATTGGTTGTTGCCTACAATGCCTAAAATATCAGGAATCGTAACAAAATATTTTTTATCTTTTGACAATTCTTGTGTTTGGGCAGCTAGGGGACCATTTAGGAGATGTCTCACATAATAATCAATATCCCATGTCTCCAAATCCTTCCCTTCCTCATCCAACTTATTGATAAATTTCTCCAACTGCTTCAAACCCAATTCATAAATCTTCTTGAACTCAATCATGAATTCAATATCTTTTTCTGTGAATTGATCCAGATTTTGGATTTGTTCCAAATCTTCCTTGGAAAAGCACAGTCCTCTTAAAACTTCAATATTGGATCGCATATTTATTATTCAGCGTCAGATTTTATCTTTAGATTTGGGCCACCATATGTTTTACAACACAAAAATTCATTCGTGTAACCGTCTCCTAAAAAAATGTGTCTCAATTCATGGACAAACCATCTGCCAAGTAGCTTTTCATCGCTCTTCTGCTCGTATTCCCCCACCTTGACAATATCAATAAATTTGCCTCCCTCTCTGTTGGCGGAACCAAGATTGGCGAAGACCGCTCTTAAATTATAAAATGTTAATGTATTAATCATTTCAGCTTCCACCATTTTTTCTGAATCCTCTACAGGGTAGGGAGAACGAAAATGTCGGAATTTCTGCTTGGTGTTATTGTTTTTGACTACGAATGGTTTGGGTTCTCCTCCAATTGCCTTGAATGATTTTACAAATTTTTTCTCCCATTCCTTTTCAATATCTTCCAGCTTCTTGATCCTTGTCTTATGAATACCTAGAATTGGATCATATCCATAGATAATTGTATTGATGAAGAAATCATTGTTGATCCCATACATGGGAGTGGAATAACCAATGTTCTTTATACCATTATTATACTCACTAACCTCTGCATCAGGAGGAGGGTTGTTATCATTGGACGTATCTCCCACATCGGCAAAATCAGATAAAGTAAAAGCTTCCATCACGCTGTCCTTGTTCTTCTCAAATATCTTGGAAATCAAACGAAGCTGATATTTACTTTTTTCTTCATTGAAATGTATAAATCCCTTCACATACATATCCCCATCCTTGGCATAATAATGTTTAAGTAAATAATTCATTAAATCCATGTAACGAAATGTTAGGGGAGGGTAATATGTCAGAGTAAAATCACCACTCTCCCATTCATCATTATCCACCATTTCTTCTCCAAGCAGTTCCTTGAAAATATCTTTTAAAATATCTCCCGCTTTACCAGAGAACGATTTACCATATGGTATGGTGTCCATGAATGGGAGGGAATCCTTATGTGTCATGTAAAATTTCTTAATATTTTCGGAACGAACTTCAGGATTACCGAAATTCTCATCGGAAAATAAAATAAAATCATATTTCAACTTATCTTTCGGTTTTTCCTCTGGAAAAATTTCTATGGAAAATACGTCCCTACCGTCTCCTCTGATAAGATACTTATCTTCCACCAGATCATAGGGATTGGCAATCGCCACCGATCCATTCAGAAACGGATTAAAGAAATTGTCCGTGATTGTCAACCCCCGCAGGGCAGATTTGGTGAATTTAACTTCCTGCTCATCTGGATTTTTAAGTTTGAATTCACACTCGTAGATGATATCGTTAATTTTGTATTTATCACCCATCAGAAATGTCTTCCTCCAAAGATTGTGTTTTGTGTGATGTCTAAGTAAAGTAGAGTTCTCAATTCAGTCTTGAGAACTTTCAACTGCGTCCCTCCTTCCACCCAGAATGGAACTCCTGTGAATTTATCCTTGTTGAGAAGATATATAATCCACCAAGAGCGAATATCCCCATAAATATCGAAGGACACTGTGGTTAGGGGTTGTCGAATCTGGACATCGTGGAACTCGATCACAGATGAATCTAATTCTGGTATCTCAATCTTCTTGAGAATATTATAATACGGAAATTCCTTTCCATTTATGGAATCATAATAGACCTTAAATATCCTTTCATAGCTTTTGATGTCCAAAGTTAATAAGGAGGGAATTTGATTCTGATATTTTCCAATTTGGTCGCTCATATTTTATTCTCCTTGAACCTTTTCCATAAAGTTCGATACTTCCGTTGTAAGGGATGTAAATGTCATATTTATAAGATACCCTTCCGGGATAATCTCTGATCCATACATCTGCTTTGCTCCCAACAATTGCACTGAAAAACTACTACAATATGCCCATTTTATAAATCTTATACCCGGCAATTTAACTTCATAAATGCGTGGTGGTTCCATTATAATAGAATTTTTTCTTAAAGGGCGATTAATACTTGTTAAAAGATTAACAAGTTTAGCATTTTTTCCGTCATCAAAATTTACCGTGTTTGATAATACGAATGAAACATCCAATCCACTATCGTTTTGTGAATATTCATATAATTTTGGGGTTTCTATGTAAGAACCCGGATTTGATTCAGTTTCACCTTTCAGAGTTGCAATTGCACCACTAACTACTTCTCTTGCAGCCCCACTAAATTTTGCGGCTGCGTTTAAAGCCGAATCTACACTACCCAAAAATGCAGATTGAAAGGTATCACCATATTCATTGCTAAATTGTCTCACGCTATCACCTAAATATGGGAATACAAATGGGTCTTCTTTTACAACATCTTTATATAGATTATCATAAAAAGCATCAGCATCTGTTGCTACTAGAGCTTCAGTATAACTAGTAATTCGATTTAATGATGTACTTGAGTTTATTTTAAATGGGGTGACTCTAACTCTGGGGGCATTTTTCCTTAATACGCTACCTTTTGGGATGCTAGTCCAATCATAATCCATAACTATATTTCTAGAAGCCACAATATTATTTAAGCGAGTGAATACGCGGATGCCCCATAATCGCTACGATTAGAATTCATTGGTATGGTAGATGAATTTTGACTAGGGGGAGATTGAGAAATGGGAACAACGGTGTTACTGTTTCTTCCCCCCATACTGGAATCCATTTTTTTCAGAATTTGTGTAGCAATTCCCTTAATATCGTCCATGATCTTGATCTGTTTCATACCGATATTGTGTAGGAATTCTAAAGATTGTTGATTACCAGATTGCACAATGGGTAATCCACTTGGACTTGGTGTATCAGATACTTCTGGTTTAGATGGTTTAACAGCTTTGATAGCATCTGATACAATAGTATTTGGTGTATCAGATACTTCTGGTTTAGATGGTTTAACAGCTTTGATAGCATCTGATACAATAGTATTTTCATTTCTACCCCAATTTGATTTCTTATATTCTTCAACAGAATTCCACCCATAATCTTTGGCTCTTCTCTCCAATTCTTCGGAATTTTCTTTATCTGAATCACCAAACGGCCAAAGATTTTTTAACCATCCCGTTACCTTACCAAAAAAATTATTTATTGTTTTTTTGGCAGTATCAATCGCGGGTTGGATGGCGTCTGTCAGGGGTTTGAAAAAATTACCAACAGAATTAGTAAGACCACTGTAAGCATCTTTCGCATAATTAAATCCTTTGGATAAGGTGCCTGTTACCGTTCCCCAAAGATTTGAAGCTGCTCCCTTCACCGTATTAGTAAGACCACTGTAAGCATCTTTCGCATAATTAAATCCTTTGGATAAGGTGCCTGTTACCTTTCCCCATGCTTTCGAAGCTACTCCCTTCACAGTATTAGTAAGACTGTTATAAGCATCTTTCGCATAATTAAATCCTTTGGATAAGGTGCCTGTTACCTTTCCCAATACTATTGAAGCACCTCGGTAAACCTTTCCCGCATAATCCGTTACATCACCCCATATTTTATTTGCGTATTCCTTCAGCTTTTTTAAACCGTCTCCCATGTTCCCCGAAATCCCCCCACCCGTGGTTTCATCACTATCATCCAGAATACCAAACCATTCTAAAGGCTTTCTAAGAAAATATGGTAAGTCCTTCAACTTATTCTTGATCCATCCTTTCAAACCGGAAAACCATCCTGTTTTTGGAGAGAGGGATTTATCAGATTCCTCTTTTTCTCCAAATCCCAACAGCATTTCAATACCAGTGACAATTGGACTAAGACCCACAAATGATAATAAACCTACACCGAATTGGTAAAGTCCTCCCATTATATTCCCACTTGCAAAAGCTTCCCCAGCCATTTGCATTCTCTTAAATCCACCTATAACTGGTAACCAGAGAGCATTTTTCCATATAAAGTTACCAATTCCTTTTGCCATATCTCCCAATAAGTTTATCTTGGCTCCCTGTTGCTTGCCCGTGGCACCGCCCGTCTTAGCATCCAAAAATGCATTAAGCAAATCCAATCCTAAACCTATTGCGAATGCTACTGGCGCACCTACTCCAGTTAAATACAATAATCCTGAGAGTGCTGATAAAACATCAATCACACCACCTATAATATCTCCACTACCAAAACGAGAAATTGCAAATCCGATTGAAATTATACTACCAAGCAGGGGAATTCTTTTAAGAACTCCGACCAAAGGTTTTAAAAATTTCAACATTTTAGCCATTATACCACCACCTTTTGCCATGCCCCCAAGAGCCTTGAAGGGCGCACCCACCATTCCTTTCAGTGAATTTATAAATCCTGTCATACCACTTGTGATCATTTTAATGATATCATCAATAGGTAATATCCTTTTAATTAAATTACCTATGAAATTTTTTGGTATTAACTTTTCAAACAATTTACCTATCAACTTATCAGGCATCAGCCCCCGTGCTAATTTGATTATTAATTTAATTTGCCTCTCAACCATACCCAATCCTAATCTAGCAAGTATTTTCAAAGCACCCTTAAATGGACCATCTGTCATCAATCCTGCAATCAACGCACCGATACCCACCACTAATGGTGAAAGAATTTTCAACCAAGACCAAGAAGATTTTTCATCAACTTTATCCTCCCCCTTTTGTATTTTCTCCCCCGTTTTTCCCGTGACTTTCTGAATGGAAGTCTTGATCGCACTGTCAGGTGTTTTTTTCTTTTGATATTCAAAAAATGTTCGCGCAAATAGAGAAGCGATTTCAGTGGTTCTAGTGCGCTCACTTGAATTGAGTCTAGGATTCACCCTTTTATTGGGATCGGAGGGATTATTACCCTGTAATACGTTCTTGTCCTCTATGGATTGCCCCTGTGGAACGCCAACGGTTTCGTTGATCGTTTTTAGCAATCCCAAGAGTTCTTCTAATAAAGCGGCATTCACTTTATTATTTAATCAAAGATTCAGAAATCAATTATCAAAGAAAGACACATCAATATCAAAGGCTTTTTCTTCCCCATTGATCGTAACTTTCAGATGGGATTGTTCATCCTCCTTGAAAACCTCAATATACTTGATGATTTCCTTATTGATTGATAGAGGCAGATTTTCCACAATTTTCACACGATCCTTCACGGGAGTATCGACAAATACAATCTCATTCTCCCCGAATTTAACGGATTTGATAAATTTAACAATCTCAAAAGTGTAGATATTGCCGATGTTCTTACCCACATCCTTATCCCCATCCTTTTTGAGAATTTCAATGGCATAATTGATAACCTTATTCTCTTCCTTGAGAGTGGGGGTAGCCAGAACCACATCTACAATACCATTGATCGTCTTTTCCTTGGGGGATTTGATCTTACGGGTGCTTTGGATATTGCTTTCAATACTACCCACTTCTCCATCCAGCTTGAGATCATTACCAAGACTTTCTCCCCGAATCTTGAGAATCAGGGGTAATTTATCCTCAACTTTAAGATTATCTGATTCCGTATTCTCAATAAGGATATCATTAAGGATTTTCTGGAACTTGAGAACCCCCACTGTTCCATCCGCTACGGTGGCGATGATGTCTTTCTGTTGCTTGAAAGTGAGGGGAGAGCAATCCACTTCTTTTTTATTTGAAGCTTGATATGCCTTAAATTTGTTTGCCTTGAGTTCCTGAATGCTGTCAAGGAATTGTTGAACGTTATTTTCCATATGTGTTTATTTAAGTGGGTGAATCTGATTTGTCAAGAACGCTGGATGGAATGGAAAGAGTGATGTTGAAGAGACGGAACCTTATAAGGAATGGATTTCCAGACGCAATTTGATGATGAGTATAGGTTTGGGTATGATATTGCTTGGGACTATTTCACAAATGTATTCTGTGTGGTGGAATTTCACTGATAGGACAACCAAATCAAATAACCACCAACCCCCACCCAAATCCCAACAGTAACCAATCTCAATATTTGACCAGTCCACCCAAGACTACCATTCCTCACATAATCCAACCAAGAATAAGAAGCACAACAAGCCGCATCATCCAACCCGCCTTCAGCTTCTTTCTTGAATTCGGAGTTTGAGATGGGCGGGTGGATGTGCTTTACGTTCATAATAAAAGAATTTAACATTAATCATATCGATGTCAACCCAATTCTGATTTTTTTTCAGAAGTGTTTTCGGTATTGAGCTTGTCCACATAATAATCAATGTCTCGCATGGTGGAATTTAGGAGGATATTGCCGTCTATCTTGGACGACAAGTGGTAAATGATGTCACGGTAGTAATCTTCCCCATATGGGTGACAAAGACCCTTTAAAAGATTGAATGGAGCATTTCCCATGAAATTAATATTTATGTTTTTCAGGGATGAGTTGATAAAAAAAATTGTTTTGGATTTGTTTTTAAGAATAGCATTAATCAGTGTATTATAGGTAGATGCTGGAAGCTGTTCAATCAGGGAAGCCTTGTCCCCCACATTGACGAAATCCAGAACGGACTCCCCATACTTCACCTTTCGTATCGTCTCTGATATGGAGAAAATGTCATAATCTTTTTTAAACAGGGGGGGAACATCCAATTCAAATTCCAAATTATCGGTTTTAATAATCAGTGGTTCCTTATCCCAATTCTCAAACTCTTTTATGAAATATGAAAGGGATACCTTCACATTTTTCTCTTTCACGTTGAATCCCATTTCATAGGAAACATCACGCTCCCAGCATGTTAATACACTTAGCAACTTTTCATATATATTATCTCCCGAAAATTGATTAAGATAATCGATCAGGTAATCATCCCCATTTTCGGAGATTTCTTTGAGGTCTTTGAATTTTATTTTCATCGTGGTCTGAAGAAATCACGATTACGAGCCTTGCGATCCTTTATTTTTTGTTGAATTACTATGGCATCTTTCCGTGCTTGGGTTAGTTCATTACCCGTTAAAGGTCTTCCGTTTGCATCAACAAATACCCCATTTATCGTACTCACCGACTTAGATAGTTTTTCTGTTGTTATTTGTTTTGGGGGTTGTGGGGGTTGTGTGGGTTGTGGGGGTTGTGGGGGTTGTGGGAGTTGTGATTGGTTTCCCGGAGTTGTTAAAAGCTGTTCATAATTCTCACACACAAATGTTACGCTCTTGATAGGAAAATCAGTATTTTCATAATCCATCGTATATCCTTCAACAGCGACAGGAAAAGCTCTTATAAATCGATATCCTTTTCTAAGCTTCCCATCATTGGTGTATTGCTTAACGGTAATTGTGGATTTGAGATTCACCCCACGCTCAATCAGACCTTTAATGCCAATGGCAATCTGCCAAGGACGGAAAAATTCATGCTCCAAATCCTGTCTTGTTTCCAGAAAGTTGATGGAAAATTGACGGGAGAGGAAATCAGCGCGAGAAGTCATGGCATACCCCGGTAGGAAACCACCATAGGAATCTCCTGCTCCCATGGGGGTGAAATTAGCACTCTCTTGAGGAATCACCACCGCTTGCGCTGGGAGGATGGTGCCGCTCTTTGTCATGGCATTGGGAGAGATATTGGCTTTCCATTTCTGTCCAGCGTCCGAAAGAACGCTATTTATTGATGATTCCATGACACCATCTATTGATACAGTCCACAATACTGGTATCGATAGGCAGTATTTAGCTTCACCAGAGAAAGCCTGAAGGAAATCATTGATTTGTGGACCAGCCATATGTTATTATTTAACTGGCTATTATGATTAGACGTTATTATTCTAATCCGTTATAAAAATGATAAGAAAATGTGGCAGTGAAGTTAAGAATTTCACCAGTTCCATCTGCAATTGAATAGCCAATATCTCCGATATTTCTAAGGGATGCTCCCACAAGCTCAATAGTTTTGATTGTTTCCAATGGTCCACTTCCACGTTGGCATGGAATTTGAAGCACATCTAAAGTAATAATGGATTCAAATCCCGGCATACAAAGATTTCCTTGGGTAGTATTATTATCAAATAAAACTCTGCTTGCGCGTTCAAGCTTGGTGCGAATCTCCAATTGCTGATCAACATAGAATTCGACACTCCATCCCTCCGATCCCGGATAAGACGATTTACCATTCAAATTGAAGGTTTGACCACTGAAGTTGACTTGCTTATTTTCGATATCTCTTCCCGGTAGAGATGCGCTACGAGCATAAATTAGATCGGTATCACCATTTAAAGATAATCCAATGATATCAATTTGTTTGATGCGGAATAGGAAGTCTCTCGCAAATTGTTTTTGCGAAGCGATGTTCATGAAATTTTCAATTGTAGTAGCCATAATATTATTTAGTCATTTGGTTCAAATTATGTGTAATTGAATATATGAGGCATTTTTGCAGCAATGTGCAGCCGTGCCTTCTTAACAACTTCCGGTTTTTTGGATATAAGTTCCGATACGAATTGTTTCATCTCCTCATCTGATATTTCCTTGTATTGATTCATCTTGGATCGAAAATATTTTTTCAATTCCTCTATCTGTAACATGTTATAGTCACGGAGACTGATCTTTGTTGGGATATCAGGTGTTATAGATTGGTAACGCTGATCTTCATCAGGTGTGGTCACATCGGGAAAATCAATGCCGCCATAATCCATGAAATCATGGGAAGCGACTGATTCTCCGATCATCTCCGCATAGATGTTTTGAAGGGCTTCATACACATTAATTATTTAGTCTGTTATATTCAAAAACGAGATTACTACATTCTATGTCTTTATTAAAATCAACAATCTCTTGATATATTAATTTAAAACTTTTTTTAGCCTTTCTTTCACCGAAAGGTGTTCCGTTAGAAACAAATTGTTCTACAAATTATTTATTGTTCATATCTTTATTAAGCGTAACAGTTCTGTTATTGTAATTAGTATCAGACTAAAGAAAAACGTCAATGTTTTATTGAAGTTTTTCTAAGATTAAATCAACTCTTCAAAGTTCGCATCAGAGCGGGTAGCCGTAAAAGTTATCAAAATAAACTCGGCGGTTCTTGTCGGTTTGATCAGAATATCAACCTTAAGTTCATTAGTATCAATAACTTGAGGAGTATTATTCCTTTCGTCACAAACGATTAGATAGTCGTAACAACCACCGTTCTGTTTCGCAAATTCAAAGATTGGCGTAAGAACATTCACCAAGCGAGTTCTAGTGAATTCGTTGTTGGGTTCAAACACGAAGAATTGTGCGGCTTTCTTAGTAGGTCTTTCCAGAGCGAGGAAGAGCCTACGAACATTGATACGATCAAATGCACTTGGTTTGCGGCTCATGGTCTTCTGACCGAAGACAACCACACCTTGGGCGGAAGAGAACATGACAGGGTTGATGTTGATCTTGTAGAACTCATCGCGCTGTTTCTGATTTGGATTGATTGCAATGTCCAGAGCATTAGTCACTAGACCACGGGTAAATCCAGCGGGAGCAGACCATGGGAATTCCGCAGAATCACTGCGAGCCATGATAGCAGCTTGGTATCCAGAGAATGGAAGCCAGACCTTTTCACCTGTGAAATCATCATAAGCCAGAACCCAGTTACCATAGGTGGCAGCATAGGAAGTGTTTTCCAATTCAAATTGGTGGCGCATAGCCCAATACACATCCGTCTGGAAGTTCTTGGTTCTATCAGAGAGAATCTTGGTGTTTCTACCAGTGACAACAATGTGACGAATTGGATCAGCAATGAACATACAATCACCCCGACCACCCGTATTACTTGGAAGGTTGCAGAAGTTCTCGAATTGGTTGAAGATTGCGCTGTAATTGGCACGAAGATCACTTGCGGTGGCGTTTAAGAAAATATCTTGAGAAGTTCTCAGGGAGTCCACTTTGGCTTTTAGAGCGGTAGTGTAGAGAGTATCATCATAGTAATAGGTTCCAGCAGCAGAAGCCATTGTGAAGATCGTTCCCAGACCCGCTTCAACAACCACATCAATGTCATAGATTTCGTCATTCTTGATGCTTTCCAGAGCGCGGTTAATCTTGGTTGGAACATTACCGATGATCTTTTCGGTGATCTGAACAGGATTGTAAGCACCAAGTGGATACAGAGCATTTGCGACTCCAACGCTTGTCCTAAGACCCGAAAGTGCGTGTGTATTGGCTACTATTAAATTAGCACTAAGAAGTGGGGTGGTAGCGTTAGTGGTTACAACACCTAATGCAGCGGAGATGCTTGCATAGTTAGTGGCAAGCAAACTATCAGTTACCACACGGATTTTCTTGGTTGGATTACCAGAGGCATCCAGCGAAGATTGGGTGAACTTGTTGGAGATGTATGGATTGACCATGATTTCCACATTGCGGGAATTGGTATCCTGCGTCTCAAGGAAGAATGGAACGGATGGTCCACCATTTGGATTGAGTTGAGTTCTGAAAGTATCAATGGAACCCACGATACGGTCATCCAATACATAATCCAACTTGAATGCTTCAGTGGCATACACACTCTTGCGGAGCTTGAATACGCCAATGTTCAGAAGGTCATCATCTTCCCTACCGTCAATGTTGTAATCAGTAAGGTTCTCCATGACTTCGGAGATGCTGTTATCAGCACCAAGGAAAGCAGCAGAGAGATTGAATTGAAGCGTTCCGTTAGGAATCTGAGTGTAACTCGAAAGCGGACTACCAGTAAGGCTTGTGGTAAAAGCGCGGGTAATTGCGTCGAAATCCGACGCAGGGTTGAGATTTATATTATCAGCAATACCAACATAATAACCTTCAAATTGGCTATTGATCGTGGTTTGGGCTTTGTCAAAGACAATGGCACCAGCACCTGCCATTGCAGTTAAAGCCCTTGCTTTAGTGGTATAGTCGGTGAGAATTGATGCGGTGGAACTCCAATTAAAGAGTGTTCCTTCCATGGCTTGTGCAAATTCCGATTCCGTGAGAGTCACCTTAATAGGTGCCCCAAGGAAATATGTTCCAGCGGAAATATTGAGATTTGTCGTTGTGGTAGGTTCGTTAGCAGCAGCGGCGATAACGGGATAAATAAGGGCGGAATATTGCGTTCCAAAACCATCACCAGTTCCCGATCCATATGGAAGACGGAAAGTGTAGATGTTTGCAGGAGAATTTAAAAGTTCCCTTACAGTGTAATAGAAATAACGTTCTGCGCTATTGGTGGGGGTTCCATAGATTGCTTCCAGTTCATCTCTAGTAGTGATTTTGATCACCTCATCAGAATATCCTTGAGGTGCATAACCTGCTACGAAAATATTAGTCCCTACATTCGCCTGTGCGACGAGACTTAAATCTCTCTCAAAAATTTCTACTCCTGCCGAATTTATTGTGCGCGTTGCCATATTACTATTTAGCAATTCTTTCACAAAAATTTCATTAGCTATGAAATCGTCTGATTATATCTATCACATCCCAACAATTCTATGTGCATTTGGGAGAATACAAAAGTAAATCCAGATTCAATTTCCATTGATCCGTCTTCCTGCTGAGAGAATTCTAAGGAATCTACGCTGGTAACAAAAGATTTGGTATATTTGAATTGTATTACCTTATTATCATACTCATCTAAACCATACATCGTAATATCCGTCTGGTAATCCGAAAAATTGCCATCCACTATGATACCCTTTTCATTAAATTGACCCGTCTTTTGGTCATGTTGGAGATTCAGCCATTGATAAATTGCCCAATAATTATTATATCCACTATCTACCTTGAATTTGACGTTTACGGGAGGATATGGGTCTTTGCTATGGCTGGAAACATAAAGAGTATCTCCCGCATATCGGGCGGCAACCGCTTTGATTGTCAAACCCGGAACCATCGTTCCATAGATGCTGAATTGCACACTATCTGGAATAATCGTGTTATCATTCCTTGTATAATTGGATTGTATTTTTTTAAGAATTGGGGGTAAATCGAAAACGAGAAGGAATTTATCCTTCCTGCTGCGATTTAGAAAGCTTTGGACGACTTCTTGTGGCATGTGATTATTTAACACTAAATATTATAATGATAAAATATTCTGAATATTTCAAATTATGGGAATCGTCTTCAAATACTATTGATATCCCATATATCATAGGCGATCAATATACAGCGGGGAGACATTCTTTTGGAGATGAAGCTGAAACACCAGCAAAAGACCCCGCAAAATTTATAACTCCGACAATAGTATATAATGCGGATTGTTTGAAACAATTACTTGATAAATACGATGTTGATATTATCAATGTTGTTTACAAAAGATATGATTGGGGAAGTTACCACGAAAGGCAATTATATTGCCAAGCCCATTTACAAATATCGGAACCCGCCGATATAGACGATTATCATGGGATGATTGACGAATTGGAAAATTGTAAAATTGAAGATGATTACTACTTTCCGTTAGACAACCATAGAGCTAGAAGCACTGGTTATGATATACAAACAACCCAATTTACTAATTTTGATGATATTTTAAAGAATTGGCAGGATATGGTGAAAGATTCTAAAATAAAAATACAAACAGGATCATCAGAGGATTTTTGGAAAAGAAAAATTTTAGACGCGCAAATGTCGATGAAAAAAGATTATGATGGGGATTGATTTTAAATTTTAACCAAAATATTTATCCATTGCTGCCCATTGATCGGAAGAGATATTCCTTTCAGGATTGGAGAACACCGAATGATCAGGTAATTCCCATCCCGCAGCTTCCAACTCTGCCATATCATTCATCATCGTGGAACCCGATCCTCCAAAAAGCATGGGGGATAGATTGGAGTGTTCAATCTTGGCAACCTCTTCATTGGTGTATATAGATGTGGATGATTTGTATTGGTGAAGCCCCTGATCAATTGGTTTGATAACAAGAGGTTTATCACAATCGTCCAAGGCTTCAACTTCAAAATATAATTCCGTGATGTCCTTATAAAGTGCCATCAATGCCCACACGAATGCCATCACACGGTCATCATGTTCCCCGTTTTTTGCTTTCCAAGAGCCATTGGGGTATCGCACAAATGTCTTAAACTCTTTCAGGGTGTCAATATTGTGAAATGTTATGGATTGCGCTTCATTGACAAAATATCTTTGGTTCTCCACTGCTTTGTATTTGGTATTCATGTGGGAGATCATACCATTCTGTTTGTTCTTATGTGCTTCCTTGGCACCCCAAGACACAAGGTTCTGATACATATGTGTATTTGCCAGAGTATCACATACTCCCGTTCCTTGATTATTACGCTCAATTAACAATAAAGGATTTCCCCAATTTCCACAAACATCCACCACTTCATTGGTAAATTCAGATGGTCCTTTTGTATTTGTCCAATATTCCGCAACTTGTATGATTTCCTTGGGATTGGTGACATCCAGAATTTGGAGAACTGATGCATCCAACCCAACACCTTCGGAAACGTCTCCTCCAATGACATATATTTTTTCAGGATCGTATTCTTCCCATATTTTATAAGCACCTTCTTTGAGAACATGTTTGGGATCGCGGCATTCATTTTTAAGACGGTCAAACAAGGCTTCATCAATGGATTGTTGACTATTATCTAAGAAAACATTTCCAAATTCTTGTTGGAAAGATTCAAAAGAACCAAGAGCCTTAATTTGTTTTTGTTTCCATTCTTCGTCACGACCCGGAATCTCATCCCATTCAATCCTCAATGGATTGAATCCATTCTCACCTTTTACAGCACCAGTATAAATTTTATGAAAAAGATTACCAGTTCCGTTGGGGGTAGATGCGACAATAATCTTAGATGTCTTGGAACGAGAAATTGTGGGGTAAACAGACTTCCAAAATTCATCAACAACATGTTCCTCCAAAAATCCTAATTCATCAATAATTAACATGTTGAGTGATGTTCCACGAATTGCGCTGCCTGTTGTAGTAGAAATACTGATGCGACTACCATTATCAAACATACAACCAGTTTTACCATATTCTTCAACTCCCGGTTTTAACCAAAGTGGTAATTCTTCGTATGCTAATCTAACTCTTCTGAAAATTTCAATAGCTGTAGCTTCTTTATTAGCTACAATAATAATACTCTTGTATGGTTTGAAACAAGCCTCATGTAGAGCAGCAATCGTCATAAGCGTTGACTTGGACGCTTGACGGGGGCTAAGAAGACATGTAAATCTGTGGTTAAATATACCATTTAATACTCGTTCTTGGAAATCGTAAAGATTGATACAGACTTTACCAACTTCACTATCGGGATCAATAATATAGAAATAATTTGATGCAAAATGAATAATATCTGTTTTACATTTTTCAATTTCAACCACCATCTCCGGTGTATATTCAAACGCCGAATTTGCGCTGGGTAAGTTTGGATTACCCATGTAAGATTTATTTTTTTTAACTGTCATAATTAAAAATAATTACCATATACACTCCCATCACTACCTCCTGTAGATGGGGGAAATACATCTCTTTGCACAATATCATCAGAATTTTCCGTATAAATTTTATTATCACTCAAAGCACTAGACAATTTAGGGAACAGCACGGATGATAGCTTACCAAAATATGAATTATCTGCAATTTGTTGGTTGAATGCTTCTCTTGGCTCGTTGGTAACGAAGTTATGCTGACTACGGACAGCTTTCAGTCTCCACACATAATGTCCCATGGCTGGATTGAGTTCCGCCTGATCTTCATCCATAGCCTCCGTTACTTCAAATATCTTGGCACTTCTACCATTCGGTCTATCACACCCAAAGGGATACACAATGATCTTATCCTGTGATTTTGGTTCCATTGGATAATTCTGGAAATAACTCAGAGATGCGAATTTTGTCTCAAAATCGTCAATGTGTAGATATAATGTTATTGTGTCAGGAGAATCCATACCAGCCAAAGCATAGATAGGAGAACCATTCTCCATCTGAATATAGGCTTTGATGTCAACAGCACTCAACCAATTCATTGTGGTATGTTCCCCATAGATGGAATTCATCTGATCGGGATCAAATGTATTGA
>Ga0209353_10000577_pt1 | contig 22225 bp, 16 predicted proteins | sample LauGreSpBDMM15SD_2_FD_187561 | JGI IMG/M metagenome (GOLD analysis project Ga0209353, IMG submission 187561) | Freshwater lake microbial communities from Lake Michigan, USA - Sp13.BD.MM15.SD (SPAdes) (version 2) | ecosystem: Environmental > Aquatic > Freshwater > Lake | place: Lake Michigan...
AACCAGTATAAAATAAGCTAATTAATGACAAAAAACCCTCTCTTACTAGGTAAGAAAGGGTTTAATAAGTTATAAAAAAAGCTTTTTTATTGGGCTATTTTATTTTTTCTTAGCGTAACGCTTATTGAATTTATCAATACGTCCAGCTGTGTCTACCAACATGTTTTTACCTGTGTAAAAAGGATGTGAAGTGTTTGAAATCTCCAATTTGATGACTGGATATTCATTTCCGTCTTCAAATAAAATGGTTTCTTTAGTTTGAGCTGAAGATTTACCTAAAAAAGAGGTACCGTTACTCATGTCCTTGAACACTACAAAACGATACGATTCTGGATGGATACCTTGTTTCATTATATATGATTTTTAAGGATGCACGGTTTTTGCCGTACAATTTATTAAATAGGTTGCAAATTTAGGTAAAACCAAGGGTCTAGCCAAATTTTATAGGCTTAAAAGGCCCTTGCCGGTTACTTCATATTGATATACTGAAGTGGTAATCCCAGGTTTCCAGCCCTGCAAGCCGCTATAACATCCTGTAAATCATCTATTTTCTTGCCTGTTACGCGAACAATATCATCCATGATGGCTGCCTGCACCTTTAGCCCACTGTCCTTGATTAATTTTACTACCTTTTTGGCATCCTCTTGTTTTAAGCCATTACGAACAGGGATATCCTTTTTGAAGATTTTGCCGCTTGGATAGGCATCTTTTGAAAAATCAAACGCCGACGGATCAATTCCTTGTTTCATTGAACGACTTATTACAACATCAATAATTTGTTGAATTTTCATATCTGATTCTGATTCCATTTTAATCACATATTCTTTTTTGTTTAAATCAATCACCACATGATTGCCTTTAAAATCAAATCGATTGGTGATTTCTTTTTTTACAATATTGATTGCATTATCTAATGTCTGAATATCTACTGAACTCGCAATGTCAAAGGATGGCATAAAATATAATTTAAGATTTTTGAATGTTTTTAGGGAACCAACTTTTTGATTTAACTAAAAATACAATACCTAATATAATTAAAATAACTGATATTAATTCAGCTTGTGTTGGTTGAAAAGGTAAAAATGTATACTTATTGTTTACCCTTATCTTTTCAATAAAGAAACGTTCGCCCCCAGCAAAAATGAAATAGATCCCTGTGATGATTCCTGGTTGCGTTATTTTTTTACGAACCATCCAAACAATCAAAAACAATATGAACATGATAATTACTTCATAAAAAGTAGTTGGATATACACCCTCAGGTAATTGGTTACAATAATTTCCTACACATCCAGGAATAGGAACACCCGCATTCACCACATTATGCGGATATTGATAGGACCAGATCCAATCGGGCAACCATGTGAATGGCTTGGGATTTAAATTAGGAATTCCCCAATCACCATCGCCACTAATATGACATCCAATACGACCTGCTGCATAAGCAAATAACATGGTGGGGGCCATTGCATCAGCAAAATGAATCACACGCATATTATATTTACGAATAAATACAATAATTGCGATGGTAGCTAATATTAATCCTCCATAAAAAGTAAGTCCGCTGAATGAAATTAATGAACCCCAAGGATCAAGCATTAACTCCTCTAAATTTTCCAAATTATGAAAAATTTTCGCGCCTAAAAATCCCCATAAGGCTGCTTGCAAAACGATATCACCTACCCTGTCATGCGGCCACAGCAATAGTTTGCGCGTTTCTGGTTTGGCTAATTTATCCTTGTCTTTTTCCTTCCACTTCAAATAAACCATAATGGCGCCTACCAAAATACCAGCCCCTATATTACCTTGAAGGGACAGTATAAAAGCCTGCGTATTATTTAAAGCATCCGCAATCGTAAATGCCCCTATTATTTTATAGCCAAATAAAAATCCAAAGAAAAAACTAGTTAATAATTCACTCATACTAGCGGGTGCTCCAATAGTAATTGACTCCTCCGTAGGCGTAAATTCACCTATGGATTCCTTGCGTTTTAGTTCATTGTAAAGCACAAATCCAGATGCTACAAAAGCAATGGCTACAAAAAATCCAAATGAATTAACGAGTCTAAGTCCATTTAACTTTACACCGAAAAAATCGTCAATTAAATAATACAGATTGGGATACATGCTTGATTATGATTATAGTTTACAATGTTACTTAGAATATTTGATTTAAGTATAAAAAAAGGGCCACACTAGAAAGTGCGGCCGTATTTACTAACCCATCTAAAAACAAAAACCCTTTAATATTTTTATTAATTACAATGTTCTTGAAAAACAGTAATTAAATGTTGTGCGATCACTTGAGCCGGTCTTCCTTCAATTTGATGTCTTTCGATAAAATTTACCAATTGACCATCTTTGAATAAAGCAATTGCAGGTGAAGATGCAGGATAAGGTAAGTGCATTTGTCTTACTTTATTAACCGCTTCAATATCGAATCCTGCAAAAACAGTAGTAATTTTTGTTGGCTTACTCGTTGCATTTGCTACTGCCATTAAAACACCTGGTCGACAAGCGCCTGCAGCACATCCACAAACAGAATTTATAACCACCAATGTTGTTCCTTGATTATTTATTGCAGTCTCAACTTCAGCAGCAGTTGTTAAATCATCAAATCCATTATCAACTAATTCTGCTTTCATTGGTAATACAATCTCTTCAGGGTACATATCTTCTACTATTTGTACCAAAATTAGGGATTTTAGAAATCCCCTACAAATTTGTTTTCGAGACATTTTGGCACTTAATAATATGATAACATACAATTAAACGGCCAAAAATGGCATAATTAGGCTTTTTTTGAGGCTATTAGCGTAAATATCCTAGGATCTTTAGCATGCTTTGAGCAGTTTGTTCCTTGGCGTAAACCCAGTCCACCAGCTTCCCTGTTTTGGGGTCTTTTTCGACAATAACATGCTTAGGTGAAGGGATCAAACAATGTTTAATGCCTCCGTAACCGCTAATTTGATCCTGATACGCACCTGTATGGAAAAATCCAACATACAGTGGTTCTTTATTTTCCTCTGTCTTATCTTCTATTAAATCATTTTTTAATTTAGGAAGAAACACTTCATTAATATGTTCTTCGGAATCATAATAATCATGACTATCGCAAGTTAACCCGCCTAATACCACCCTTTGATAATCATTCTCCCATTTATTCACTGGCAACATCAAAAACTTTTCACCAATACCCCAGGTATCTGGCAAAGTGGTAATGAAGGAAGAATCAATCATATACCAACACTCACGATCATTTTGCTTTTTTTGCGCTAACACTTTATAAATGTGTGCCATACTTTCACCTACTGTAAAACTACCAAACTCGGTATAAATATTTGGCATGGGTACTTTTGCCTTGACACATGCTTTTTTAATATTGGATACAATTTCATTGATCATGAATTGATAATCATATTCAAATCCTAATGAATGCTTAATAGGAAATCCACCGCCAATATTAATAGAATCTAATTCAGGACATATTTTTTTAAGTTGGCAATACAAGTTAATAATCTTGTTCAACTCGGACCAATAATAAATATCATCTTTAATTCCTTTGTTTAAAAAGATATGCAACATTTTTAATTGGAACTTATCTTCATAACCCTCAATCTCGTCCACGTAAAATTCTAATATATCTTTCGCTCTGATACCTAATCGAGAGGTATAAAAAGGAAAACTTGGTTCTTCTTCAGATGCCACTCTAATGCCTAGCTTGAAAGGCTGTTTGGTATTGCGTTTGTAGAATTGTAACTCCTCTACATTATCTAAAACGGGGATCACATTTTTAAAGCCGGTGTTGATTAGTTTTGAAATACGACTCGTATAAAGCTTTTGCTTATAACCATTACAAATGATGAAAATATCCTTATTTATTTTTCGACGCTGATACAATCTGTTAATGATATCAATGTCATAAGCAAATGAAGTTTCTAAATGTACATTTTGTTTTAATGCCTCTTCCACAATAAAAGAAAAGTGAGAACTTTTAGTACAGTAGCAATAAAAATATTCGCCAGTGTACTTGTGTTTTTTAAAAGCAGTCGCAAACATTTGCTTTGCTTTTTTTATTTGCATGCCAATTTTTGGCAAGTAAGTTAACTTTAAAGGCGTCCCGTGTTTTTCAATAATCTCTTTTAAATCCACCCCGTTAAATTGTAAATAACCATTATCATCCACTTCAAATCCTTCTTGAGGAAAATGGAACGTTTGATTCACTAAGGAAGTGTAGGTATTGTTCATTTCTTACGTAATTGTTTATGGGTTAAAATTCAGGAAACAAAAATAGTTCTTTGAACGGATATTCGCCTGATTTTTGGCAGTAAATTGCCCGGAGCGCATTGCGATAAAAACAAAAGCCCCCTCCATGTTAATGGAGGGGGCTTGAAAATAAAAAGAGACTAAACAAAAATCCCCTCCGAGTATCGGAGGGGATTTGAAAATCATAAGAGGAAAGTTTTTGAGCCTTTATATTTTATTAAAGGCGATAAACACAAAATCCCCTCCGAGTATCGGAGGGGATTTGAAAATCATAAGAGAAAAGTTTTTGAGCCTTTATCTTTTATAAAAGGCGATAAAACTACTTAACTGATTGTACAATCTTTTTGAAAGTCTCTGGCTCATTCATTGCTAAATCAGCTAATACTTTACGGTTCAAATCAGAACCTTTCTTTGCTAACAAGTTAATGAATTGGCTGTAAGTAAGACCTTCCTCACGCACCGCAGCATTAATACGCGCAATCCATAAAGTACGGTACTCACGCTTTTTAATTTTACGACTTACGAATGCATAAGTTAAACCTTTCTCTAATACGTTTTTGGCAACGGTATATACGTTTTTACGCTTACCATAGAAACCTTTTGCTTGATCTAAAATCTTTTTTCTTCTTGCTCTAGATGCAACGGCATTTTTTGAACGTGGCATAGTTAATATTTTTTTGAACCCTGTTTATCTAATAAGATGTAATTCGGATTCGGTTAATTTAAATGTTTTTACTCACTGGGAATTAATCGGATACTACCCTTTTAATCTTAAAAGACGAAGTACAAAGTCCTTATTGGTAGAAGCTACCAAACCTTTTTTCCTCATTGCTCTTTTACGCTTTGTGGATTTTTTGGTAAGAATGTGTCTTTTGAAGGCTTTTTGGAAGGTGATTTCACCTGTTCCAGTAACTTTAAAACGCTTTTTCGCGCTTGAGTTAGTTTTTACTTTTGGCATTATATAATCTTATAGATTACTCCCTACTGGCGGTCTTGCACGGGCGAGACACTTGTTGAGCCTTGTGGGAAATGGATGGCGAAGGTACATTAGAATGGTGAGATGGCAAAAAAAATGAGTCACTCAATTTGCTTGAATGACTCACTATATAAATATATTGATAATCAGCTATTTAACTAGCTTGAAGCCTTCTTTTTACCGCCTGCTTTTGGTTGGAAAATGGCAAACATTCTTTTACCTTCCAGCTTTGGCATACTTTCCAAGGTTCCTGCCTCTGCTAAACGTTCTGCAAATTTCAACAATAACAACTGCCCTCTGTCTTGAAACATAATAGCACGACCTTTAAATTGAACGTAGGCTTTTACCTTATTTCCATCCTGTAAAAACTTCTCCGCATGTTTTGCTTTAAAATCAAAATCATGGTCATCAGTTCCAGGTGTAAAACGAATCTCTTTAATCTCAGATTGTTTTGAGTTCGCTTTCATTTCCTTTTCCTTACGCTTTTTCTCGTAAAGAAACTTCTTATAATCAATGACTTTACATACTGGCGGATCAGCTGTTGGTGAAATCTCCACTAGGTCCAAACCTTGATCAGCAGCTATTTTCAGCGCTTCCTGGGTATTGTATACACCCACTGTGATATTATCACCAACTAATCTAATTTGGGGAACACGAATACGATCATTGATACGATGCTCTGGTTCTTGTTGTCTTTGAAACCTGGGGTTAAATCTGGGTCCTCTGTTCGGTAATGCCATTAAGTAATTAAAAGTTTATTAATTTTAGTAAAGATAGTCATTGTTATGATATGACCCTTTATTCTTATTTTTTAAAAATACACAATTTTTATTCTGCCGGAGCCAATCTTTGCGCAATTTCATCCACCACCTGTGCTAAAAATGCAGATTTGTCCAACATACCCATATCACCCTTCCCTTGTCTGCGGACGGATAGTTTATTTTCAGCCACCTCTTTTTCTCCGATCACTAGCATATAAGGGACTTTCATGATTTCAGTATCTCTGATTTTTTTGCCGATTTTTTCATTGCGATCATCAATTGCCACCCGCACCCCTGCTTTTTTTAATTCTGCCAATACTGTTTCAGCATAGGGCATAAACTTATCACTAATCGGTAAAATTTTAACTTGCATTGGGGCTAACCATACTGGAAATTTACCCGCGTAATGTTCTAATAAAAATCCAATAAATCGCTCATGTGTTCCCAAAGGAGCACGATGTATAATTAAAGGTGTTTCAGGCTCATTATCTTTATTGGTAAAATTTAAATTGAAACGTTTGCCTTGCGCAAAATCAACTTGATTGGTTGCCAATGTAAACTCACGACCAATGATACTCCATATTTGAACATCAATCTTTGGTCCATAAAAAGCGCCTTCATCCTGCACTTCCACAAATGGTGTTCCTGTTTCAATTAAAACTGCACGCACCATGGCTTCTGTTTCCAACCACAACTCAGGTTCATTAATATATTTTTGTCCTAATTTTTTTGGATCATGCAAACTTAATCGCATGACATATTTTTCAATGCCAAAAATTTTGAAATACTTTAAATACATTTCATTCACCGCTCTGAACTCCTGTGCAAATTGTTCCTTCGTACAATAAATATGCGCATCATTCATATGCAAACAACGAACGCGCATTAATCCAAATAATTCTCCACTTTGTTCGTATCTATAGCAGGTTCCATATTCTGCCAATCGCAGTGGCATGTCCTTATAACTCTTTGGTTCAGCATCAAAAATTTTATGATGATGCGGACAGTTCATTGCTTTTAAATAATACTTAGTGCCATCTAATTCCATTGGCGGGAACATACTGTCCTCATAATAAGGTAAGTGACCACTTTTAATGTACATACTTTCCTTAGCGATATGCGGTGTTACAACACGCTTATAGCCTGCTGCTTCTTCTGTTTCTTTTGCTAAGCCTTCTAATTGTTCAATAATGATGGTACCATTCGGCATCCATAATGGAAGCCCTGGCCCAACATCATCATCCATGGTATAAATACCTAACTCTTTTCCCAATTTTCTATGGTCTCTTTTTTTTGCTTCTTCTAATAATAACAAATATTCATCCAATTCTTTTTGATTCGGGAATGTGATGCCGTAAACCCTAGTCAACATTTTATTTTTTTCATCTCCCTTCCAAAATGCACCAGCTATATTGGTAATTTTAATTGCTTTAATAGCACCTGTATTGGGGATATGCGGCCCGCGACATAAATCTGTAAATGCACCTTGTGTATAAAAAGTAATTTTACCATCTTCTAATCCAGATAATAAATCTAATTTGTATTCATCATTTTTTTCGGTGAAATAAGCAATGGCTTCTGCCTTAGACATTTCTTTTCTGATATATGCATTGGCTTGCTTTGCTAATTCATTCATCTTTTTTTCAAGCAATAAAACATCTTCTTCTCTGATCGTTTTATCCCCTAAATCAATGTCATAATAAAACCCTTTTTCAAGAGCGGGTCCCACCCAAAATTTAGCCCCTGGAAATTGCATCTCCACCGCCTCTGCTAATAAATGCGCAGAAGAATGCCAAAATGTATTTTTACCATCAGCGTCATCCCAGGTTAATAATTTTAAAGCAGCATCTGTTTCAATAGGTCGCGTGGCGTCATAAACCTCCCCATTAACCGAAGCAGCTAAAACTTTCTTAGCCAAGCCCTCACTAATCGACTTTGCAATGCCTAAAGCAGTAATCCCTTTTTCGTAAGGACGAACTGCACCATCTGGAAATTGAATCTGAACCATATTTTTGTATATAATATAAGATGCCAAAGGTAACAAATGCGGTTCATATTTTATACATAGCTTTGTAATATGAGAAGCTTATTATTTTTAATGCTCGCCATGGTCCAATTTAGCCCCTTGCATACGCAAGAATTAACGGGTAAATGGAAAGGCTACTTTATCCCTAATAATGATCCTGAATCACGCATCTATATTTATGAAGTTGAAATTAAAGAAAATGAGAACCATGATTTAAGCGTGGTTACCTACACCAATTTATCGGGTAATTTTTCAGCAAAAGCCATTGCCACAGGTTTTTATTCCGTAAATACAAAACTGGTGAGCATTAACGAAACAAAGTTTGAGGACATCAATATTGTGGGCGATATGCAAGCTTGTTTAATGATGAATTTTTTAACCTTTACCAATAATCGTGGCAGAGGAATATTGCAAGGAACTTATATATCCAATAATGAAAAAGGCACCAGAGATTGTGGTGGTGGAAAAGTATATTTAGAAAAAGAAGGCCTCATAAAAAAAATAGCAAATCAAGAAGCAAAAGTTAACGGAAATAATGCGAATGCAAAAAACACGAAAACCCCTATTAAAACCACAACTGCAAATAAAACAAGTAACGCAATTAAAACTACAGCTTCAGTTGTAGCCAAAAAACCTAGCACGCTATTGAATATAAAGGAATCCAGTACTAATATTATCCCTAAACCTAGCGCTAATCCTATTGCAAATAATGTTGGGAATTCCAACCCAAAAACAAATACAGTAACACAACTAAAATTACCCGCACCAACTAGCAATAGTTCGCCTGTTACTGTTAAAAAAGAAGTACCCGCGGTTATTGCGCTATCGGCCTTAAATACCTCAGTTTCGTCAAATACGCCTCTTGCAAAAGTGGCCGACCCCATTGTAATTAATACATCCCCTGCTTCTAAAGATTCAGAAACAAGTAAGTCAAACAAAGAAGTTAAAAGCGAGTCCCTTACTGGGAATAACAATCCTAGCAATAATAATGACGAAACACTCCCCTGGGTTTTATTAGGAAGAGAGAATAAATTAATTAAAAGGCTAACTACTACTAGTAAAAAAATAAGCCTTGACTTGTATGATAATGGGACTATCGATAATGATACTATCATTATTTATGACAATAATAAGGTAATTGCGAACTTAAAAAGACTCAGTTACAAAGCAATTCATGTTGACCTTGAATTTACTACAGCACAACACGATATCATCATTGTGGCCCATAATATGGGTTCAATACCACCAAATACGGCCTTAGTTGTTTTAAATGATGGCAATAACAGGCAGGAATATTTCATCACCACGACCAACAAAGTGAATGCAAAATTTGAGTTTGTTTACAAACCCAGTGATTAAGGTTAACTAATTTTCTTGTAAAATATAACTAGCTACAACTAACTCATTTTCAATATTATAATAAGGGTTAATTGATTTTTTATTTAAAGAAATCCATAATAAACCCTCCTCCTCCATATCCGCTTTATTACCATTGGTATTAAAAATATAAACCGCCTGTTTGTTATAACCTATACTCCCTAACAAATGTAATAATTGAATACTTGCCATATTCACCGCTAAGTTTAATTCCTCCGGATATTGCTCTAGGACAACGCCTTGTAATTCATCTTGAAAATTCACCAACCCCGATTTAAATAATTTCAGCAAAATGGTATCCTTCGTGATAAATGCATTTGGCAAAGAATCACATCTTAAAATGACCTCCTTTGACTTTGCAAACACATCGGCAGTATCATTTTTAGCTAATCCCTGTAGTATTCCCTCGTAATCTTTGATGATTAAGGTGCATAAATCATCTAATTGGGGATTATTATTGGACGCGGCAAATGACCACAAATCCTTATGTGCACCCTGCTTTTCAGGGCTATTACAGGCCACTAGTAGGATGCTTAAAATGAATATATAAATCTTACCCATAAAATATTTTCCCAAATTTATACCAATTTACATACTCCAACTAGCTAACTTTGCGGTCTGAATTGAAAAAAGTATGCTAATAGGATTACAAAATGTAACATTTGAGTTTGGGGCAAGGGCAATTGTGAGTGAAGCAACTTGGCATATTCAACCAGGCGAACGCATCGGATTAATTGGCTATAATGGTACCGGTAAGTCAACACTTTTGAAATTATTAGTGGGGCAATTAACTCCGTCCAAAGGAACTATTGAAAAAGGCCGAGATACAACCATTGGCTATTTGCACCAAGATTTATTAAGTTTTGACACCAGCGAATCCATCACAGAAGTGGCATTAGGTGCATTTGAAAGAGTCCGTGAATTAGAAAAAGAAGTTGAGAAATTAGGGGTTGAATTAGAAGCCAATCCTGAGGATAATGATTTACTCATTAAATATACCGACGCTTTACACGAAATTGATTTGTTAGATGGTTATAATATTAATCATAAAGCAGAGGAAGTATTACATGGATTAGGTTTTACAACCAAGGATTTATCTCGTCCCTATTTGGAATTTAGTGGTGGATGGAGAATGCGTGTTTTATTAGCAAAAATGATTTTACAAGCACCAGATGTATTATTATTGGATGAGCCTACGAATCACTTGGATTTACCTAGTATTGAATGGCTTGAAAAATATTTGATTCACTACAAAGGCAGTGTAGTTATTGTAAGTCACGACAAATATTTCTTGAATAAAATGGTGAATAAAATTGTTGAGGTGTACCAACAACAATTAAATTTCTATACCGGTGATTACGAATATTACGAAGTAGAAAAAGAACAAAGAGTTGAAATTCAACAACGTGCATTTGAAAATCAACAAGACTATATTAGACAACAAGAAAAGTTTATTGAACGATTTAAAGCAAAAGCATCTAAGGCGGCTGCAGCACAAAGTATACAAAAGCGTTTAGATAAACTGGATGTCATTGAAGATGTACAAATTGAACGTCCTAATATTCGAATCAATTTTGCTGTTGAAAAAACACCTGGAAAAGTATTGGTTGATTTAAAAGGCGTTGGGAAAAGCTTTCCGAATGTAACCATATTGGATAATGCATTCGCTGAAATTGAAAGAGGTGATAAAATTGCCTTAATTGGCGCAAATGGTAAAGGCAAATCTACCCTACTTAGAATTGTTGCGGGTATGGAAAAGTTCGAAGGAGAAAGAGTTTGGGGGCATAATGTGGACGAAAGCTTTTATGCACAGCACCAATTGGAATCTTTAAATTTAAGCAATACCATTTTACAGGAAGTCCAAGAATGTGGTACTAAAAAAACCGATTTAGAACTTCGTGCTTTATTAGGTTGTTTCCTTTTTGGTGGCGATGAAATTGACAAAAAAATTAAAGTGTTAAGTGGTGGTGAAAAAGCCAGGGTCGCGCTCACAAAAACCATCATTAGCAAAGCCAATTTCTTAATGTTGGATGAACCGACCAATCACTTGGACATGGTTACCGTTGAGTTATTAGCCGAGGCTTTAAATAAATACGATGGCAGTATTATTTTAGTAAGTCACGATCGTTTCTTTATTTCTAAAACAGCGAATAAGATTTGGGAAATAGAGGATGAAAAAATTATAGAATTTAAAGGGGGTTACCAAGAATGGCTTGAATGGAAGGAAAGAATGGCGAAAGCTAAAGTGGCGACTACGGAGCCAGCAAAAAACACCAACACCAAGGAAAACAAAAAGCAATCCAAGTCAGAAACAGTGGTTAAAGCGGCCGAACCCAATGTAGCAATTGATAAGGATTTGCAAAAACAAATACAAAAATTACAACGCGCCATTGCGCAATTGGAGCATAATATTGAAACTTTGCAAAAGGAGAAATTAGACATAGAAGCCCAAATGGCGGACCCAACTATTTATTCTGACACCCAAAAGTTTCATGTCGTTGAAAAAAGCTACCAGGATAAAAATGCATTGATTAGATCCATGAATAAGGAATATGAAATTGCTTTTAATGATTTGCTAGTTTTAGAAAGCAAGTAGTACTTGGATGTTTAATGGTTTTACACAACCCCTTCCCTTAGTTTAACCTAAGGAAATTCTTTCCTTGGCCGTATGGTAATTCTAATGTCTAAAAAACTAACGATTCTTCGTGTTTTTAGAAAAATACCCACATTTAATTATTTAATATCTATTATTAGTACCAATTGATTAAATTTGTAGCTCCATTTGGTTGAACTGCATTTGAATTCCAAATCGTAAATCAATGCATTAACCTACAATTGATTAGAATATGTCCACAAAAAAAGTGACCAAAATTGCCGTTCTGACTTCAGGCGGTGATGCCCCCGGGATGAACGCAGCCATTAGAGCAGTGGTTAGAACTAGTTTATACCATGGTTTAGAAGTATTTGGTGTAGCTAGAGGCTATAATGGAATGATTGACGATGATATTTTTCCAATGAATTCCAGATCAGTGGCTAATATCATTCAACGTGGAGGAACCATCTTAAAAACAGCAAGAAGCAAGGAATTTTTTGAACCAGAAGGTAGGAAAATTGCCTATGCAAATTTAAAAAAGAGAAATATTGACGGCATCGTGGTTATTGGTGGTGATGGTAGTTTTAAAGGCGCACAAAAGTTCAGTCATGAATTTGATATCCCTTGTATTGGAGTCCCTGGTACCATTGATAAAGATATTGCAGGTAGTGATTTCACCATTGGATTTGATACAGCAGTCAACACTGCAGTAGAAGCCATTGATAAAATTAGAGATACCGCAGATGCACATGACCGTTTATTCGTTGTTGAAGTAATGGGCCGAGATGCAGGATACATTGCCTTGCATAGCGGTATTGCAACAGGTGCTGAAAATATTTTAATCCCTGAGACCAAAACAGATATGAATGCATTAATTACCGCCTTGACTGAAAAAGAAAAGCGAAAAAAATTAGTGAATTTAATCGTAGTTGCCGAAGGAGATGAATTTGGTGGTGGCACACAGGTAGGAAATTTTTTAAAGGAAAAATTACCCAATGCAGACATTCGCGTTTGTATTTTAGGACATATCCAAAGAGGAGGTTCGCCTAGTTGTTTGGATCGATTAATTGCAAGCAGAATGGGCTATCATGCTGTAGAATGTTTATTAAATGGTACACACAATGTCATGGTGGGAATTGAAGATAATAAAATGAAGTATACCCCATTAGATAATGCAGTAAAAGCAAAACAGAAAATATCAGAGGAATGGTTGAAAATCGTAAAAATATTAGCCAGCTAATTTTTTACAAAATGTATATAAAATAAGTAACACTAACCCCGAATAATAATGAGCCAGCAACAAGAATTTAAAAACATCCACCACAAAACAAAAATAGTTGCTACCGTTGGGCCAGCTTGCGAATCCTATGATCAATTAAAAAACTTAGTCATTGCGGGGGTGAATGTTTTTCGTTTAAATTTTTCGCATGGCAGCCATGAGGACAAAAAGAGAATTATTGACCATATACGCGGCATCAATAAAGAATTGGGATGCACTATTGCAATATTAGGTGATTTGCAAGGGCCAAAATTAAGAGTAGGTGAAATTGCGGATAACCGATTAGAAGTTAAAGCGGGTGATATTTTAACTTTCACGAATGAAAAATGTATTGGTACCCTTGAAAAAATATATGTCTCCTACCCTAACTTGGAGGGTGATGTCGTGGTTGGTAATACTATTATGATTGATGATGGAAAGATTGAGGTAATCGTAAGTAGTGTTGAAAAAAATGGAGATGTAAAAGTTAAAGTAACCTTAGGGGGTATCATTTCTTCCAAAAAAGGGATCAATCTTCCGGATACAAAAATATCATTACCTGCTTTAACTGAAAAGGACTTAGAAGATGCTGATTTTATCATCAAAGAAAAATTAGATTGGGTTGCATTAAGTTTTGTAAAAAGAGTGGCTGATATTGAAATGCTTCGTGACATCTTAAATAAGAACAATAGCAAATCAAAAATTATTGCAAAAATTGAAATGCCTGAAGCCTTAACCAATATCAGAGACATTATCCATGCAAGTGATGCGATTATGATTGCACGAGGTGATTTAGGTGTGGAGCTTCCAGTTGAAAAAATTCCATTAATACAAAAAGAATTAATCAGAAAATGTTTGCATCGTGCGAAGCCTGTTATTGTTGCTACGCAAATGATGGAAAGCATGATTGATAGAGTAAAACCCAATCGAAGTGAAATTACGGATGTAGCTAATGCAGTTATTGAAGGTGCTGATGCGGTGATGTTAAGTGGCGAAACTGCTACCGGTCAATTCCCAGTATTGGTTATTGAAACCATGCGTAAAATTATTCATGAGGTTGAACAAAATGGCTACAAATATAATCGTGCGGATGACTTTAAACCACAATCGCATTCCCCTTCATTTTTAAGTGATGCAGTTTGTTACAATGGTTGTAAACTAGCCGATGATAGTGATGCAAAAGCGATTATCGGAATGACCCAAAGTGGCTATACAGCATTTATGTTAAGTAGCTTCCGTCCAAAAGCCCCTTTATTCATTTTCACAAAGGAGAAAAGTTTGGTGAACCAACTTAGCTTAAGCTGGGGTGCAAAAACGATTTATTACAACAAAGAAGAAAGTCTGGATAATATCATCAAAGACCAAATTTCAATATTAAAAAAACAAGGGTACGTACAAACGGGCGATGTGGTAGTGAATACAGGTAGCACGCCTGTAGAATTACATCTGCCTACGAATGTCATAAAAATCAGTAAAGTAGAATAATATATTGGCCTCCTAACACATGGGAGGCTTTTTTTATTTAATTTTATAATAATATAATAGCATTCTATGATTGAATCATTTGAAAAAATTCCAGTTAAGATATTCCCTACGGCTAACGATGGGTCTATCATGGTAGCAGCTCAAATTGCAACACTCATTAAAGATAAGCAAGCAAAAAAAGAAAACTGTGTGCTTGGTATGGCTACGGGCAGTACCCCTATTTTATTATACAAGGAATTAGTGCGATTACACAAGGAAGAAGGCTTGAGTTTTAAAAACGTAATCACGATTAACTTAGACGAATACTACCCGATCCATAAAACAGCGTACCAGAGTTATTGGAGCTTCATGCATCGTCATTTGTTTAGCCAAGTTGATATCCATCCAGAAAATATTCATATCCCTAATGGCGAATGGGCCCAGGATCAAATCAAAGAACTTTGCGCAGGATACGAACTAATAATAGAAAAATCAGGCGGAATTGATTTACAAATATTAGGCATTGGTAAAAATGGTCATATTGGATTTAATGAACCAGGTTCAAGTTTCCATTCAAAAACCAGAGTCATACATTTAGACCAGGAAACAAGAATTGCAAACACCTATGAATTTCATGATTTGAATAAAGTGCCTAAACTAGCCATCACTGTAGGTATTAGTAGCATCATGAAAGCCAAAAAAATTGTTTTATTGGCTTGGGGGAGTAAAGCAGATATTATTGCAAAGGCAGTGGAAGGAAATATTACAGAACAAGTGCCTGCAAGTGTTTTACAAAATCATGATGATTGCACTTTTGTGATAGATGAAATAGCAGCTACCGATTTAACCAGACATAAATCACCATGGCTTACTGGAAGCACCGACTGGACGCCTACATTAATTAAAAAGGCAGTCATTGAACTCGCATTAAAATTAGATAAAACAATTTTAAGCTTAACAGCAAATGATTACACTGAAAATAGTTTGGCTGACTTATTAGTTTTAAGAGAATCTGTTTACGATATTAATTTACAGGTATTTTATATGCTTCGTGATACCATTACTGGATGGCCAGGTGGTAAACCCAATGTTGTTATACCAGCACATCCAGAACGTAGTAATCCTTTTCCAAAAAAGGTATTAATATTTTCTCCCCACCCTGATGATGATATTATAAGTATGGGTGGCACTTTTATGCGATTGCAAGATCAAGGACATGATATACATGTTGGCTATCAAACCAGTGGTAATATTGCAGTGACCGATGAATTTGTTACCCGCTTTTTAGATTTCGCCGTTGGCTTTGAAGATTTGTTTGGCATAGACAATAAAAAAAGTCAAGAAATTTTAATAAATGCACGTGCTTATTTAGCAGAAAAAAAATCAGACCATATTGATACTGCTGAAATCAGGGCGATCAAAGGACTTATCCGTCGCTGTGAAGCCAAAGCAACTTGTCGCTATGTTGGATTGAAAGACGAGAACCACCATTTTTTAGATTTACCTTTTTATGAAACTGGTGCCATTGAAAAAAAGCCAATGAGTGAGTTAGATATTAAAATCACTATGGACTATTTAAATAAATTGCAACCACAACAAATTTATTGTGCGGGTGATTTAGCGGATCCACATGGTACCCATAAGGTTTGTTTAGAGATTATATTTGAAAGCTTACGCCGACTTAAGGCATCAGGAGCAGAATGGATTAAAGATTGCTGGGTTTGGCTGTACAAAGGCGCATGGCAGGAATGGGATATCGCTGAAATTGAAATGGCAATGCCAATGAGCCCAGATCAGGTATTAAAAAAGCGTTTTGGCATATTCATACACCAATCCCAAAAGGACAGTGTACCCTTCCAAGGCTCTGATGCAAGGGAATTTTGGCAAAGGGCAGAAATTCGCAATGCCCACACAGCAGATATCTATGCACGCCTAGGATTGACCAAATATGCTGCTATAGAGGCATTTGTACGCTGGCATTATTAGAAATTAGTCCCGATAATTGACTTTTTCCTTGGGGGAATGAGGTATTTCAAATATATTTGCTCCCCCTATAACTAGGGAAATGGCTGCGTAGCTCAACTGAATAGAGTACCTCACTACGGATGAGGGGGTTTTAGGTTTGAATCCTAACGCGGTCACAAAGCCCCACGAGAAATCGTGGGGCTTTTGCATTCAAAGAGACGCATAAAGCTTGCTTTAATGCGGCGATGAGAATGCAAAAGCAAAAACATCAGCTTCGCTGATGTTTTTAAAGGGCTTTGGGTAAGCCCAATACGAGAGGCTGCGCTTGAACAAAGTGAAAGCGCCATCCTAATATTCTTGTATTTGCTGCGCTTGAACAAAGTGAAAGCGCCATCCTAATATTCTTGAATATGCTGCGCTTGAACATAGTGAAAGCGCCATCCAAAGATTCTTGAATAAGTTGCGCTTGAACGTAGTGAAAGCGCCATCCTAATATTCTTGAATAAAAAAGGGCACCAACTATTAGTAGTCGATGCCCTTTTAAGTAATTATAAATTAAACCTAATTGGAATATCCAGGGTTTTGTTGAATTATTGAATTTGCTAAAATTTCAGAATTTGGAATAGGTAATATAAATCTAAAATTACCAGCAGACAAAGTTGCAGATGCAGTTGTGCGTGCATCACTAGGTAAACGATTTATAGCTATATTTCTTCTTTTAGCATCAAAAAAACGATGACCCTCAAATGGTAATTCTTTGAAGCGCTCAGTCATGATTGCATTTATTAATAAATCTTTGGTTAAAAAAGAAGCATTAACATATCCAGTAATACGGGCCTTTCTTAAATCATTTAAATCGGAAGTTGCGCCAACTACATCATTAGTTTCTGCTTTAGATTCAGCACGAATTAAATACATTTCACCAGTTCTGAAAACTTTTGCATCCGCTACATTCTCTGTGGGTGTACCGTAGCCTGCACCTGCATATTTCGCTATAATTTTAGAAGGACGTGGATTTTTTAATAATGGCTCATTTTTAAAATAAGCATTAAATCGAACGTCTTGAATTTGATCGTAAGATTCCCATAATTTATCTGAAGGCAGCCAAGTAATGGTACCAATATTTGTGGCGTTTGCGGATGTCCCTCTAAATAAAGATCCAATTTTTGTTCCTGTTGCAGATGTTCTACTTAATTTAAAAGCAACTTCGGTGTTGGATGAATCCTTCCAAATTTTATTAAATGTTGCGGAAGTAGCCAAAGGTAACGCATTGATATATTCAGTACTAAATGTGATTGCATTTGCATAATCTTTAGTGTACAAAGCAACTCTAGCTTGTAAACCTGCTATGGCATTTTTATTGGCTCTATAAATATCAGTAGTAACCTGTGGAACTAATGTCTTTGCTGTCGCTAAATCAGCATTTAATTTAGCAAAATATGGCGTTACAGTAATTCTTGCTTTCGGTGTTAAAGAGGGTGTTTCCATATAAGCAAGTGCTAATTCAGTACCTACCGATGTATTACTATAATAACGATACAATTCAAAATGAGCAAAGGCTCTTAAAAATAATGCCTCGCCTTTTAGTTTTGATTTCAATGCCTCATCTGTTGCATTTACTACCTTTGCCTTAGGAAGTGCTTCCAGTACTCTGTTGACCCTATCAATAATTAGATATTGAACAGGGAATGCAGTAAAGTTGTCACGCAAACCGATATCGGTTGATCCATATTGCCATTCGTGAGTGGTTGCAGCATTATAAAATTCACCAACTTTTACTTCATCAGAAAGTGTACTATTCAATAAAATTCCCATTTCAATATTCATTGCAGAATAGCCACCAATGACTCCTTGTTCATTATTATTTACAGTTAATAAAGCAATATCTCCCCCAATGAAATCGGTTTCTTTTACATCAATCACTTTGCTACATGAGGTAACAAAAAGAGATAAGATTAAAACAGAGCCAATAAATAGATTAATATTTTTCATTTTTATTTATTTTATTCGTTTAAAAATTAATTTCTATACCCAATGTATAAATCGATGGATTAGGGTATTCATTTAAACTAATGTTGTTATTGTCTTCAGGATCTAAGCCTCTCCAAGGGCTCCAAATTTTTAAATTTTGTCCTTGTAAAAACACTCTACCGCCAGAAAAGATGGGGTTACTATTAGCGCCCTTGATTTCTGGTAGCAGATAAGAAATTAATAAGTTTCTGAAACGAACAAACTTAGCATCTTCTAAATCGGAAGAGGTGAAACCTCTATCAAATTTTGATGCCTGAAATGGTTTCATATCACCAGGTTGTTGCCATTGACCATCTATCAACTCTCTGGAAGCTCTAACAGAAGCGTGGTATCCAGGCGTACCTCTTGTGATCCAGTTTCTAGTATTGTTACTTCTAACAACATCAAATTGATAAGTAAATAAACCAGAAATCGAGAAAGATTTATAACGAATGTCGAAATCAAATCCTCCTTGGTGTACTGGTAAGTAGTTACCAAATTTAGCAAATTGGCCTGCTTTGGCAATATCATTGGTTGTGGTACCGTCTGCTGCTTCATATAAAGGTGAACCTGTAGCAGGATCTACACCAAGATAATTATAGGTGTAATGAGATCCGTAAGGTAAGCCTCTTCTGATTACAAAGGTTCCTAAGAAATATTCATTGACAACACCTAAATCTTCAATATTATTTTTATTCATTGAATGATTAAAACCTAATGTTAAACCAAAGTTTCTATTTTTAATCACATCCACTTTTGCAATCAACTCAAAACCTTTATTAGACATTTTACCCGCATTAATATTCAAGCTAGAAAAACCGGTAGTTCCACTTAATGGCTGGCTAACAAACATGTCTACTGTTAAATTTTTATATACATCAAGATTAAATCTTGCACGATTATTCCAAAATGCAAAGTCTAAGCCCAAGTTGGTTTTTTGAATATATTCAATTTTCAAATCAGGATTGCCAGGAGAGGAAGGACGAAGCCCCGTAATGGTAGATCCAGCATAAGTTACAGTAGAAAAAGCAGGAACCTGTGGCCCTTGATAGTTAGTAACACTTACTAATCCTGCACCATAACTACTAGTTGCAATTGAACCAATATTTGGAATAATTCCGTAAGAAGCCCTAAATTTCAACTCATCAAACATGGTTAATTTTTTAAGGAATTTTTCGTTTAACATATTCCAACTCGCACCTGCCGACCAAGTGGTAATTTCTCTATTTTCAACATTAACGATTCTAGATGTACCGTCGCGACGTACACTAGCATTTAAAGTGTAGCGATTATCATAGGTATATTTCAGGTTTGAAAAGTATGACCTTATACCAAAACCAGATTTAGCACTTGATCCATATTGAGGAGTAGTAGCTGCGCCATTTGTTGGAATTGTACCAGCACCTTGTCCTGTTTCAGATAACCTTGGATCTATATTATATAAAGTAAAACCAAGTCCTCTTTGATACCCACGTACTATTTCATAATAAAGCCCTCCTTCGATTTCGTTTTTCCCAATTTTTTCATTATAAACAGCACTAGATGTGTTTATAAAATCAGATCTTAAACCATAAGCTTCTTGGGTTATACCTGCATTAAATGTTTGAAGTTGTCCTACATATGAACTTGGGCTAACGTAACGATTATTATAATTGCTTCCAACATCCACCCCTAAACTATTTTTTAAAGTAACAGTTGGAAATAATTTGTAAGCAATTACCCCATTTGCATTTGCTTTTATTTGATCAATTCCACGACTAGAATTTTGAATACCTTCTAATAAATTAGCAACTTGTTTTAATGCCATATTAGTACTAGATCCAAAATTCAAAGAACCATCACTTTTGTAAGGATTTTCGTAAGTCTTTGCACGGAAAGTCATTTCAAAAGGATTTCTTGTTCCACTCCCTAACTCTCCTTCAGCAATTTTTGTTTTTGAATAACCAACAGTTGAACTTAATTGAAACGATAATTTATTGACTGTGTGATCTAAATTAAAACGGATAGTGTATCTTCTTAATGAAGAGCCTAGATCAATTCCTTCTTGATCAAAATAGGCGGTTGATAAATAGAATTTAGTTTTATCATTTCCTCCAAGTACTGATAGTTCATGAGATTTAGACACACCTTGACGATAAAATATATTAGCGTAATCAATGTCGATTCCTCCTATGCTATCTAACATAAATTGTTTTCTTGTTGCATCCATACCTGCAGGAAGTGCTGGATTTTTTGGAGAATAGGTCCAACCTGGTGTACCAGCTAGTTTTTCCCTTTCTTCATATGCCAACATCTCTTTGGTATTCATCATGTTTAATCTAGAAAAATCAGGCGCCTGTGTATAACCGTATTGAGATTTGTATGTTACTTGTGTTTTGGCATTTTTACCTCTTTTTGAAGTAATAACAATTACCCCTGTTCCGCCTCTAGCTCCATACAAAGCAGCAGCACTTGCATCTTTTAAAACGGTAATGGACTCAAAATCATCAGGATTAATGGTTTGCATATCAAATGAAGGCATTGGAACTCCATCAAGGACAAATAAAGGTTGCGTACCTGCGCCCGAAATAGATTGAATACCCCTAATAGTGATAGTAGCACTTGCACCAGGACGACCAGAGCCAGAGTTCACCAACATACCTGGAACGCGACCTTGAAGCGCTTGGTCAAATGAACCCATCGGAACATCATTTACTGTTTTACCACTAATAGTTGTTGCAGCGCCAGCAAATTGCGTTTTACGCTCACGTGAATAACCTGTAATAACTACTTCTTCTAACAATTTAGTATCAAGAATAAGTGTCACATTAATTGTATTTCCTTTCCCAACAATTGCAGTAAAATTCTCATACCCAACATAACTAAAAACAATTGATTTGGCTTTGGTAGTTAATTTGAAATTACCATTTGCATCAGATATGGTTTTAACTGTTCCTGAATTAATTGTTACACCACCTAATCCTGTATTTGTTTTTTGATCCACTACCCTACCAGAAATCATTCTTGAATCCTGTGCAAAAAGTGAAGCAGTATAACAAATAAGAAGAGATGTTAAGACTACTAATTTTCTCATGTTTAATTTTTTTATAAAGATAATAATATGATAACATACAAAGTATGCTAAGATTTGAATATGGAATGAAAAATAAATATTTCGCCTTAAAATACGATTTTTGTTTAATAAATGAGTAAATTAAAGATTTTACTATTAACAAAACTACTAATAAAATCTATTCCGGTAATAAGGAAGCCAACTTCGTTTCTAATTCCGCATGTAATTTTTCACTATTACCTAAGATTCGCATGACAAATTTTCCATTCTGATCAATTAAAAATTTGGTTGGATAACCATTTATATCATAAGCTTTTACAGCATCAAAAACTTGCGGATCGTACAAAATATGCAGCCAGTTAATACCGTCTTCTTTCACAGCTTTTCTCCAAGCTTTATCTTGGTCAGTTATATTTTTACTATTAACTTCATTAGAGATCCCAATAATCTCAAACCCTTTATTCTTATACTTTTCAT
>Ga0209353_10000581_pt1 | contig 22184 bp, 20 predicted proteins | sample LauGreSpBDMM15SD_2_FD_187561 | JGI IMG/M metagenome (GOLD analysis project Ga0209353, IMG submission 187561) | Freshwater lake microbial communities from Lake Michigan, USA - Sp13.BD.MM15.SD (SPAdes) (version 2) | ecosystem: Environmental > Aquatic > Freshwater > Lake | place: Lake Michigan...
CCGGGCCTATCATTAAGCGGTATACTCGTAAACCAAAGGTGCTGGCCGACGGAGAAGAAAAAGAAGCCGTGGATAAACCCAAAAAACGCGACGAACCAAAGGATTATGGAGAATATAAAGCCGATTCGGAAGATGAACTGCGTTTTAGAGAGCAACTGCCCAAGCCCGTGAGCGAACATCGCGTAAAGACATCAAACTATTACATGAATAACCGAAAAAAGTTCTTGTCTCAATTGATCCCTCTTTTTTCTAATTACAAGCGCGAATTATCGGACGCAGACAAGGTAGCATCATGTGATGCGAGTTCCGCTAAATCAGAATCGGTCGATTTTAAACTGATGATTCATCAACAAGTCGTGCGCGATTATTTGAATTTGTATACACCATACCGAGGATTGTTGTTGTATCACGGTTTAGGTTCGGGTAAAACCTGCACATCAATCGCGATTGCAGAGGGGATGAAGTCGCAAAAGCAGGTCTTCGTATTAACTTTGGCGGCGTTAAAGGCCAATTTTTTCGATCAGATGAAGGTTTGTGGCGACCCTATTTATAAATTGGATCAGTCTTGGAAATTTACCTCAACTGAGGGTCAACCGCATTTAATTCGTGTGTTTTCTAAGTTATTGAACCTAACCGAAAAATTTGTGGGCGATCATGGTGGTGCCTGGATGATTGATATTAAGAGTCCGTCGAATTTCAAGGATCTCACGGATGAGGAAAAGAAGTCGCTTAACATTCAGATTGATGAAATGATCCGATCCAAATATAGGGATTTGAATTATAATGGTTTGACCAAGAATATAATGGACGATATAACCGACAATTATTCCAAAAACCCCTTTGATAATAGTGTGGTAATTATAGACGAGGTCCATAATTTTGTAAGTCGTATTGTGAATAAAACGAAAGAACAAACATCTATATCATACAGATTATATGAATATTTGATGAGTGCGACAAACGCGCGCATTGTATTGCTTTCGGGAACACCCATTATCAATTATCCGAATGAAATTGGTATTTTATTTAATATTTTGCGCGGTTATATCAAGACTTGGACATTCCCTGTTCAAATTGAGGCATCCGCCGATAAACCATCACGCGACGCAGTATTATCTTGGTTCAAGACGGCGAATATTAATAGATATGATTATGTTGAATTCGCAGGACAGCAATTGACTATTACGCGAAACCCTTTTGGGTTTGTGAACAAATATGATACTGCGCGGTCAGCACGTCCTGGACTTAAGGGTGGTAAATCTAAAAAGAAGCAAATCAAAAAGCCAAGAATAACCAAAAAGTCACGCGCAACCGACGAATCGATTCTTATTCATAAGAATGGTTTGATTTCCATTAATAAGCCGGTAGAAGGTTCACAATTAGATGAAACCGACGAAAATCGCAACATGCGCATTCGGGCAGAATTCGACGTGCAGACTGGAGGCGGCGCATTTGAAGATTATACTGGCGTGGAACTCGACGAGACGGGGAATATGAACGACACGGATTTTAAAAAGGTTATTATAAACATTCTTGGAAAACACGGTCTCAAAGTAGATAGTAAGAAGGTCGCGGTGACTAACAACAAGGCGTTACCCGATTCGTCCAAGGAGTTTTTGGAAATGTTTATTGAACTGGGCGCGAAAGAGATGAAAAACGAGCGCGTTTTCCAAAAGCGCATTCTTGGACTCTCATCTTATTTTAAAGGCGCAGATGAATCATTATATCCTAAGTTCGTACCATCTTCACATGATAATGTATATCACATTGAGAAGGTTCCCATGAGTGAATATCAGTTTGGTATATATGAAAAGATTCGTAACGAAGAAAGCAAACGTGAAAAGCAAAATAAGAAGACACAGGCCAAGCGCGATAAAAACAAGGATGCTGCCGATCTGTTTAAAATACCGTCCACTTACCGTATCGCGTCACGTATGTGTTGCAATTTCGCATTTCCCGATCCGCCAGGAAGACCGCAGAAGCAGAGCGGAGAAAAGGGTGGTGATGATGAAAAGGGAGAAGAAGATGTAGAAGAAGAAGAAATTGGTGCGAAGCGCGGGCGTAAGAAGAAGGCAGGTGGAGCAAAAAAAGTGGTTGATATCGAAGATGGGGAGGAAGAAGAGGAAGAATCGCCCAAAACAGACGTGGTGGCCGAAAATGTGACCAAGGCCAAGAAGGTTACATTTGACGACGAGACAGAAGATGATGAAGAGGTGGCTAAAGTGAAGAGCGCAGAAGATGTAATCTTGGAAGGGGTAGAAGATCTAGACGCAGAAGAAGAAGAAAAGGATGTCGAAGAAGTTGAGGAAGAGGAAGAAGAAGAAGAAGAAGAAAAGGAAACGTTGGATTACCCCAAGCGCATGCAGCGCGCCCTTGCAGAATTAAAGAGTCGATCAGAAGAATTTCTTGCCCCGAGCGGTCTACGTATGTATAGCCCCAAATTTTTGAAAATCTTGGAAAATATCCAAAATAAGGAAAATATTGGACTTCATTTGATATACAGTCAATTTAGATCCATGGAAGGTATTGGAATTTTAAAATTGGTCATGGAAGCCAATGGGTTCGCCGAATTAAAATTACGCAGAGCGGGGCGAGAATGGGAATTAGATGAAAATCCAGAGGACATAGATAAGCCAAAATTCGCACTGCATACAGGAACCGAAAGTGACGAGGAGAAAAAGATAATATTGAATATTTACAATTCAAAATGGGGCGAAATTCCCTCAAGTATCGCAGCGGCATTTAAAGAACGCGGTTTCAGCAATAATCACATGGGAGAGGTTGCCCGCATCTTAATGATTACCGCATCCGGCGCAGAAGGTATCAATTTAAAGAATACTCGTTTTGTTCACATCGTAGAACCCTATTGGCACATGGTGAGGTTAGAACAAGTTATTGGAAGAGCCCGTCGTATATGCAGTCACCAAGATTTACCGGAGACATTAAGAACGGTCAAGGTATTTTTATACATGGCGGTCCTTGCGGAAGCACAGCGAAAGGACGACAAAAATATCGAATTGAGAATGCGCGACAAAAGCAAGTTATCATCTAAAGCGGCATCGGATATGGACGAGACAACCTTGTTGGGTCGATATGTGCGACAATTAGAGGTAAACCAAGGCGTCGTTACGACGGACGAGCAATTGTTCGAAAACGCACTCATAAAAGATCACGTCAATTCACAGATATTGACGGCCGTCAAAGAAACCGCGATGGATTGTCGTTTATACGAAAAACAAAACAAGGACGAGAACTTGGTGTGTTTCAGTTTTGGAAATGTATCATCGAATGCATTTGGCTCTTATCCAACATTAAAACAAGACATTGCCGAAAAGGACGTTGAAGAAACCCGCGAAGTAACCTCTAAACTAATCGAGTTCACATATAAAGGTATAAAATATGCACTGAATGAGAGAACGGGAGACATATATGATTTTAAAGAGGCCATGGAAAAAATGAAAAACCCCGAGAGTATGACTTCGATTGGTAAAATTACAGGAAAAGGAAAATTGACCAAGGTCGAACTATTTTAGGCATTTTATTTGTAAGCGAATCAAAATTTCATATAAAATAAGCTTGTATATGCAGACAATGTATATACAAACTCCTTCGACTGACGTCTTCGGAATTCAGTCGCTCAACTTACGCTTCGCCTTCGGCTATGGATCGCTTCAAAACTAGGAAAACTTCAGATATTACCTACGTTTTCGTCCATAATATAATAGTAATCCAGAAATCGCAGCAACCGCACCAAATATAACCAATCCGGTCGCATAGTTATATCCAATCGGCGTATTGTGAAATTCGGGATAAAGTGAAAATAGTCCATCAACAAATATACATAGTATCAAAACGGCAAGTAACCACTGTTTTAAATTGCGCAAATCGGGGGTCGTGTAGATAATCCAATATGCTAAAATGAAACCCACAAATGCGATAAAGTCCTTAACACTCCCTGCATTGTAAGATTGCTCAACTTCGTCATCGTTCTCGTCATCGTCAAAATCGCCCTGATCACATCCACATTCCGTTTGTAAAACATCGGGCGCTTGTTCGTGGATATTTCCCGAGACGTTCATCGACGTTTCATTCATATATTATAACAGCATACAATTCCCATTCTCAATACAGACAATATTTTCAAATACACCCAACAAAAAGTCCGAAAACTTCGTGTATCCATATGATTTTTGATCAAATGCGGGATATTTTCTCAGAATATCATCCTTTATCATGCTTATATTAGTCTTTTCTTCTAGGATGGAGCCATGAACAACCTCCCAAATATCATCGACTTGAACCAATTTAGATTCTTTAGGTAATAAGCTCTCTATTTTCGTATATTTATCGCAAACCGACGTAAGGCTTGGACTAACAGTAGACACACCAATACAATGCGCTGTTTTGTTCTTTTGTTTGATTTCCATAATAACATGTCTATAATCCGAATCCGATGTAACCAAATAATAGATATCAATGGTTTCGTTTGTATACAACGTTTTCATAATATCAACACTTAGTCGCAGATCAACCGAATTTTTACCGCTAATTTTATCGCAATGAACACATAATAGGCCATTTTGACGAGCAACATTATTCCATTTTTTTAGCGCGAGTTCTGTCCAATCAGCGTAAATGTTGTAAATAATAATTCGACCATGTTTTCGAATTTCTTGATCAATTACTTGAAAATGAGCCTGGTTAATATTTTCTCCGTCAATAAAAACCGCAATAACCGCATCCGTCCGTTTCATATACATAGGTAGTTACAATAAATCATACATATATTATACGGCGATCCAGTGATACTCCCGAAAAACCAACCATTTATTATTTAGCGTGAAAGAAAATATAAAAACAAATGCGTTTGTTTTTATATAAGACCGTCGAAAAATGAACGAGGCAAATAATGTGTTAACTATTAAAACTGTGCAGATTCAGCCAATTCGAAATATGATCACCGCGATTAAAGACATTTTAACCGACGCGACGATTACATATACGGACAGTGGATTGAAAATTATCAATTTCGATAAGACACACACCATTTTAGTGAACGTGATTTTACACGCGCACAAGTTTGAGTTGTATGACTGCAAACCGGATAAGATCATTGTATGTGCGAATACAATGCATCTTTTTAAGGTGATCTCTACCATGTCGAATGACGATACTTTATCCATGTATATCGATAAAGACGATTATCATGACGGAATTGTATCACACTTGGGACTACAATATGATAATGGAGATATTAAGCAGTGCTACAGTCAAAAGTTGAGATTGATCGAGCCAGATACCGAAGAATTGGTTGTGCCGGATGTAGAATATTCTACCGTAATTAATTTACCGACGGCTGATTTCCAGAAGATTATTCGAGACATGAATGGTATTTCTGACCGCATTGAGATTAAATCTGTAGGTAACGACCTTATTTTTTCATGCGAAGGCAACTTTGCTAGTTCGCGAATTTTCCGGTCAGAATCAGACGGATATATGGAGTTTATCAATAAACCCGACGCTTCCGTTATTATTCAAGGCGAGTTTTCGCTAAAGAGTCTGTCGCATTTTATCAAATGCACCCCACTATGCAGCCATTTGGAGATGTATCTTGGAAACGATTTACCACTGATCGTGAAATACGACGTCGCATCTTTGGGTGAAATTAAATTGTGTTTGGCGCCCTTGCCTCCAAGCTAAACTTGTAGCAAATATTGTGATAGTAAGGTGTCTATGATTCGTGCGAATGGTACATGTTCAAATGGACGCCGTGGAAAAATCCGATCATTTACCCAATAATTCAGATCATACCATCCGTAAGTAGTTTTCAAAAATTCAGAGGAATATTCGTAATTATCATTACCGAGTCTATGATCAATCTCTATACAGCCGGTCAAACAAACGTCTATATAAGATTGTAAAAGCGGCGCATTTGTGCAGGGCGGTTCGATATAATCTGAATCGATCGAATAATAGTAAACTGTCGAATTAGCAGGTAGATTGAAAAACCTATTTTTTCGCACAGTTGCCGCTCCAATTCCGCCCAAACATTCAATGTTATCGATCGGTATTTGTTTTCGAATATATCCAGTTTCGCGCTCATCCAACTTTATTAAGCATTCCGATGTAATTTCGATAAGGACCCCGTTTGTAGTGCATCCAGACTGTTCGTAGCATGCGAGTGTGGTCCATGGTTCCGAAAAAGTATTATTTGAATTCACGCACAAATACCAACCACGTTTTAAATTTTTAACGCGAACTATAAACGTCGGTTCGCTTAGAGAGGGTTTATGTGATAACGTATTGTTTACAGAATGTATATTTTGCAAAGATCCATAGCCAAATATATATTGTTTATTCGCAATCATTTGTAATTTATATACTATATGCTGCAGTTAGAAAATGTAAAATACAAATAAATCTACTCGTATAATTATTACACATGATAATAATTATATAAACTAACGATTACGTTACAATTTAAAATACACCCTTTACCATTTTCAAAAATATATCCTTTTGTTTTTTATAGTCAACGATCGGTGCCGGATATTTCACATCGGTATATTGACCAGACGTGTTATACCATTTATGAATATCCTTTGGAGGAACATCCTTTAATTCCGGCACCCATTTTTTTATATAAACCGCATCCGAATCGTGTTGTCTGGATTGCTCCCACGGACTCATCACACGAAACCAAGGCATTGAATATGCCCCTCCGCCAACAATAGACGCCCAGTTTCCGAGATTGGACGCCACATCATAATCGACCAATTTTTGTGCGAAATATCGCTCGCCGTCCTTCCAATCGATATGCATTATCTTCGTCAAAAAGGTAGCCACCAACATTCTTGCGCGATTATGCATATACCCCGTTTCATTTAGTTCACGCATACCGGCATCGACTAACGGGAATCCGGTCATACCAATTTTCCACGACTCAAGCCACTTATTATTTTTTACCCATCGTATATTTCCGAATTCTTCGTTATATATATTGGATAATGTATTTGGATATGCGAACAATAAATGTGCGAAGAAATCTCGCCAAACTAATTGACGTATAAAACTACTTTGCAACGTATATCGCACTTTGAACGCGTGGAACACTTCGCGGATAGAAACGCAACCATACTTAAGATAAGCCGATAATCTCGAGGTTTCTTGAGACATTTCATCGCGTGTATCGTCGTAATCCTTCAAACGTAACACCGAATTTCGCAACCGCGCGGTCCCTTCGATTCGTCCACCGTGAACTGCTATATTCGCATTTGGTTCACCTACAAATTTTGCCCACCCATCATGCAGTGAAAATTGATCCAGTTTTTTGCCGGTATACTTTGCTAAATTTTTAACGGATACGTGTGACGGGTGTTCAACATCGCGCGACAAAACTTCTTCGTAAAATGGTGTGAATTTTTGATATACGCTTCCTTGTTTACTCACAACCGTTCCCGGAATATACAGATAATAATCATCCTGGATTTTACATTCAATACCCTTTTTCGCGCACATTTTTTCAATCGCGTCATCCCGCGCGACAGCATATGGTGTATAATCCCGATTGAAATATAAACAATCGATATGTAACGCATCAATTATTTCTTCGAGTGTATTTACAGTAGATCCATACATTACCAACAATTCGCCATGAGCATCCTTTATTTCGCTCGATAGACTTTCCAAACTTTCCAACATAAATTGCACGGAGTTAGTCGATTTATACGAATTTTTGGAAGTAACCTGCTCGGGCGTAAATATAAAACATGTATACAATTTTGCTACATCTCGACTTGCTTGATTTAACCCACGATTGTCTACGATACGTAGATCCCGATGGAATAGAAATAGCCCCTTCCGTTGAGATTTGTCCATCGGATAATTATACTATAATGCATCAAAGCTTTATTTATTTTTTATAATCAACTTAAATAGTTATATACATGATACTTATAAATGGAGAGCGAACAAACGCATTCTACTTTGAATGAAAATATAGGCGACGGGGTGCAAAATAAAGATAATGAGCGGAAATCAGAAGAAGTATGTGATCAAACCGAAGATACGTCTTCTGATTCAGAATTAAATCCAGAAACCGAGGATAGTGAAGAAGATCCAGTCCAATTCGAAAGTGAATATTTTGAATCTTATGTAGAATATGGATCACGCAATTTGTATATTTTATTAACTAACTCATTTCATTGGATTTACGATACAACAAATAATATACTGGCGAGTGAACAGTGTAAAATGCTTGGCATAAATTTGTTATGGACCGCAAGTAAATTGTGTGTATATACTGAAAGGTTGGGTGCTCATTTGTATAATTCCAATAATTACATTCGCGCCGCAGTTGACTTATTTTCGCGCGTTAAATGTGCGATCAATAACTTGACTCTAAATGTGCGAACCGAAACGACTCGTAAAAATTGGGTTCACGTATGCCGCGTTGCCCAAAAGTCGGATAAGAATTTCGCTTATTTTGAATTATATGATATATTCAATGATGATATAACCGCGAGCAGTTGCGAAGCATCGCTATTGAACACATATGATTCTATATTAAATGCGACAAACGAATATATAGACACATGTATTATTATGAAACACAGTAATCGATATTACGTATCATTGTGCAGTCGTGATATCTGTAAACCGATTGTGCCTAGCCCGTTAGACATGATAATGAACACGCCTATTTCGATAAGTTATAATCATCCTGCTATATCAGAATCGATCGAATTAACTATCCCGATTGAAATGTATTGTGTAGGAAATAATCTATTTTCTGCAGCGTTTGTGCGCAGGTGTTTAGAATATCAACAATTGCCGTTTGTATTTGACGACAGGTATACGCTGACCATTATTGATACCAATGTTACGATTCATACCATTTATTCGACCGAGTATATAACGGTTACTGCTGACGGAATTGAAAAAAAAGATACGAATCGGGTCGTCGTGGGTGAGAAAAAATGGTATGTGAGTGATTCGGATGGTGCGGACGTGTCTGAAGAGGCCGATTACGATGACGAGGAGGAAGAAGACGAGGATGATACCGATGATCACGATGGCGATGCAGATGATGAAGCCGAGAATGATGACGAGGAACTTGAGCAAAATATGAAAGCTAATGTAATTATCGAAGCGTTGGAGGACGAAAACGTCGGTGACGTCAAGCAAACCGAAGGTCTCATAACAAAATCCGCGTGCGATAGTATACCAAGTTTAGAAACAAAAGAAACCGACGATGGATATCAGGCCGTGTTCAATTAAAATGTTCCAATTGAATATGAAGAAGTATACTAAAATATATATTTAAAGATATTGTATACATATATAGTACGGGTGATGTCGTTGGATACGCTTGGTAATCCATCTTCACAGCCACAACAAGTTTTGCATGGTAAATGGGATCTATATTACCATTTACCACACGATAAAAACTGGGATGTTTCGAGTTACAAACTAATTTCTAAGAATATCGCGACAGTTGATCAATTGATTGCGATCAACGAGGCCTTATCTGAAAAAATAGTAAAACATTGTATGTTGTTTGTAATGAGAAGTGGAATTACACCCATGTGGGAGGACGTTCAAAACCGCAATGGCGGCTGTTTTTCCTTCAAAGTAATTAACAAACAAGTTCCTGACGTGTGGAAAACACTATTTTATTCATTGTGCGGTGAATCATTATGTAATGATAAGGCACATAGTCCGACGTTAAATGGTATTACCATTTCACCAAAAAAGAATTTTTGTATTATTAAAATCTGGTTAAAAGATTACTCAATGCAGGATCCCAGCGTATTAATCCCGATTACCAATCTATCGAAACAGGGATGTCTATTTAAAAAGCATGCCCCCGAGTTCTAAGGCGCTAGCCGAAGTTTTTGTCCAAACCCTCGTATAAAATGTGCACTTTGAAATATATAATAATTTTATATACATTATTATGTATCAACGGACATTCATCCCATTTTGTTTTATACATCCAGCGCAGGTATGTATGTCTTATTACCAACATTTCTGTTTTTCGATGTATTTAGCCCGACGATTTGCGATAGGTAGTGTAAAAGCAGTAATTCATGCATTTCTACCCGATTATTTTATTACGTCATCGAGTGACTTAATTGAAGATATACGACAGGATATGAGTAAAATCGGATGTAAACCTGACGAAACACCTGGTGCGGTTATAGTAATCGATCGATCCGATGTTTGAAGCGATCCGTAGCCGAAGGTGAGTGACTGAACACCGTAGAGATGCGAAGCATTATCGCAGATAAATAATTTTACTATCATATATACCAATAAATAAATATATATTATAGAAATGTCCACTGGTGGGACAAACCGTAAGTTTTATCGCAGTTTTGGATTTAGATATCCAATGAAATCATATTTTTATCAGACCGTTGCTTTCTTCGATTTGTTCGCTTCGGTAGTGCCGAGTTTTGACCATCTCTTAACGAAGAGACGCTAACCATCGACTCGTTCTCATCATTACGATTCGAATTTTCGCTGAGATTTACCTCACGTGTTTTTAACCCAGATAATAAATTGTCCAAATCGATTGATTGTGGTCCCTTCATCTCAGGTCTAGCGGAACGAGATTGCTCTGGCTGCATAGATGGTTTTGAGTTCGCATTTGAAACATTTTCATATTGATTGCTTACATCAACACCCTCCTCGCGGAACATAGTTCCTCTGCCCATCGCGATATCCGGTCGATTACCGGGTGCGGTTGTATACTGCATACCCGGTCTCGTAGGCGGAGGTTGTTCCTTTGTTTTAATAGGAGCGGGTGGAACACCGTAGGATGCGTTCACCTTTTCATCGGGATGTAATACACTATTTACAAAATCAAATCCGGGGCTGCTTTTGCTCATGGTTTGTGCAGTTGCCGTGGAAAACATTTTCATTAATTCAGGACTCTGTTTAATCACATCATTAAACCCAGGCGTAGCAGTAGACAGCGCCTTGTTTGTAATATTCAATACGGCACCACTGAACCCGAGCCGAAGTAACAAAGATACTTCGGGCGACATCTTTCCCCCCTTATATTTGTCGTGCAATTCGGCGAATATTTCCTCGTAACTGTCTATATCTTCGTTAATTTGCTCGCCCCATCCGTCCAAATTTAATCCAAACGGATCAAAGACCGCATTACCGTATTCAATCGAGTTTACTAGAGTGGTCAACCACCACCCCTGCAATTTAACACTGTCCTTCTTACGCTTATCTTCCATGGCGGTTTCATATTCGTCCTCAACCTCGTCGTAGTCAGAATCTAGATTAAAATGAGAATTGTGCTTGATTAATCCCTTCTCATACCACTCGTCCAACTTCTTGATCATCGCGCGCTTTTTGCGACGCTTATCGCGCTCAGACATCTGTGCACTGCCGGATGCCTCAGGAACATCATTCATTTTACCATAACCATCCCACGTTTTAGTTGTTCCGATGCTCTCCACCGTCGCAGCGCCCAATTTCGAATCAGTATGAAGATGGGCATTTGAAGAAGCGGGGGTAGAATTGCTACCAAAATTAAACATGCTCGAAAACCCACCAACACTTTTGGTATCTGCGGGTTGACTACCCGATTTACTTAGTTCATTCAATTCATTTTCCAAATTGTCTAAATCTCCCATGTCCACACGAGAGGATGCGTTGGTTGACCTTTGTTTATCATTCATTAAAAATTCAATACCTGGTCCAAAATTAACAGAATGTGATGTTTTGGGGTAATCATTATCGTGCAACTGGAAAGATACCGGCTCAAGGTCGCTTAATCCAATATCAATGACTTCCATAGAATCAACTTATGATAAAGTTATACTATTTATTTTTAAGTTCTCCGCATAAGTAATTAGTTTTGTATGTTTTAAATACCAAATACCTTGGAGAAATGCGTCGGCCAAATCGTCCTTCTTCGGTGTATTTAAAACGTCTATCCAATTTCCTAAAGTCGGGTTAATTTCTAAAAATTTGTTACAAATATCCACACTTGTTTTTTTGTGTTCTTTGTATATGTTGCGCGCAGTTAACTCTGGAGAAATACGAAGCACGGTTGAAGATATTTGGTTCGAAATAGTTACACTATCATCCATATCCGATGGCTCGGATGGTTTAATCACAAAATGTTTTAGTTTATTCGCAGATGAGACGAACTCGATATATGGCGTGTTTGGCTGCATAATATAATATTGCGCTAACATACCTTGGACGGTTTTCATTCGAGATGCGATAGGAGATATCTGATTTTCCATAATAACGTGGGTTATATCGTCCACGTCAAGGAGGTCGTCCAAACACTGTTTCATATTTCGACCCACTGTAATTAAATCGGTGTCTCCAGCGGTTTTCGCCCGCTTGGCCAAGACGGGATTAATACCGCGCGCATCAAACTGTTCCAATACAATTTCTAAACAACCCTTTTTTGTTTTGGGCGCCCCTTCTTCTGGAAAAAAGTTCATCTTATTGCCTATATCAACCAATTCATCGCGACCCATTTTTTTAATACTAGCGCTAGAATTCAGTTTATTGCGAATAATCCAAGAGTTGTCCTTAGCGGCGGTATTCGCGTGTGTTTCACAAAAATATTGATCATTTTTCGTATATTTTGCTTTACGGTCACATTTGCGGATCGGTTGTTTTTTCGATGTCTGTTTTAAATTACATGTGCAGGCCTGGGCTATCACTACATCATCCATCAAATTTAATACACCCCAATCTTGGATACGAAGTGAATCAAATTCGGCCTCGAAAATACAATACGCCATATTTTTTATACCTACGTCAAAACTGATTAATTTCATGAGTATATAAGGGGATACACACCTATATTTATATGGGTGTTTACCAAAATGTAGAAAATTAGTCGACGGTATTTAATGCCCCGGTAGCAAGCCGGTCGGCGTGATGATTTCCAACCGAATGTATGTCGGATAAACCAGTATGTGCCTTCACGTGAATAAATCGTAAATTCGGCTCGCGTGAATACAATGTGTATATTTGTCGGACAAGTTCCTTATTTGGAATATCATCCACCCAGCCCTTTTTCGCACATCGTTCGCCGTAACTAGATGCACATTTTATCGAATATTCCGAATCGGTTACAATCGCAATTCGTTTACCTCTGCGAATATCCGATTCTATAACTGGAAATGCACTAATGATCGCAGTTAATTCTGCTACATTATTCGTCTGTTTTCCAGGCAACCGCTTGGAAATATTGCGAATATCGCCTTCCCCGAAGTAAACGCCGATTCCGGCAGATGCGTCATGCATACCATTTTTACTACACGCACCGTCGGTATATACATAATAATCTGTATGCGGCTCATTCGAGTGGATGGAAACGTCGGTACTTACCGGAACACTTTGGGTAAGATTCAAACTGTTGGATGCTATAAACGCATCCGCGTCGATCTTTGTATCAAACTTTTTAAAGACCGCGCCACTAAAGCCGTGGACGGAATGTTTACAATCAGTCCAATTCGTAAATACCCCAACACTACGCCCATTTGCTACTGCATAAAACATATTATATGATAACTTATTACCAGACGGTCTAAACAATCAATTTTGCGAATATTTTACGAATCACTTGAATTCGAGCGTCTAAATAGTCAGATGTGAGAAATAAAAATGCGGTTAGTGCACTCGACGACTGTATCTCCTTCAATTTAAGATGTTTTAACCCGCTTATACCATCAAACGGCGACGGAATTAATCGAATAACAAGTCTTCCGAAATAGGAAACGACCGCCAAAATACATACTACGACTACCACCTTGGCTATTTCCTTCCACATAAGTGAAAATGTATAATTGTTTGGGTCGTTTTCGTGTAATGGATAATCTACCTTCTTTAGAATCCGATCTACTGGAATATTAAGTAGAATAGCAACCAAGAACTGTATAGCAACTACATACATAATATCGATCGATTTTATAAAGATAAATGAAACCATTATAAAATATACAATTATTTTTTGGCCATATAGGAATATAATTGCGCCTGCGTCAAAGTTTGAGGATCGTATTTTTGCGACAATTCATCGCGAGACAAATACAATTTCTTCAAATCACCTGGCTCGGACATAATCACGCCGGGTTCTCTGTATGCGCGACCCGTGTTTGGAATTTGACTTGAACCACGTTCAGATGGGCGAAATCGTTCGAAATAACCACAGTCATTGCACGCCTCTCTAAAGTTTGATTCTGCGATTTCCTGTGAGTGATCGATCAAATATTGGCGATATTCCCAATTCGATTTCACTCCACTTTGCTTGATAAGATTGTCGTTTAAAATGGCCTCGGGTTGATAAGACGCAATCAACGACCGACTATCCCTCATATTTGAAGGGAAATCGGGATATACATTGTTTGTAGCATATCCAAGCCGTGATACTTGTCTTGGTACTTGTTCACATGGGTATGCCGATGATATTGATTCTGGCTGAGGGTAAGAAAACATTATATATTATTCCACATATATTGTTTTCAGACAATGCTTCGAAGGAGTTCATTTGATAAACGTCGACTAACGCCTTTGGTTTCAATCATTTCGCGAAAGGTTGTTAATTTATCTCGGTGGATGCATTTGATGAAATAGAATGAGTTTCTATGATTTCAATTAATTGAGCCTTTTTCATCTTGGTCGCATCAACTACCCAACCCTTTTCGACGACGAATGCCTTTAAAGCGCCTAAATTCATCTTCGAGTAATTCGGCAAAGATGATGCACCAGACTGAATTTGTAATGCGACTTCGGATGAATCGATCTGTATTTCATCGGACGAAACAATATTTAGCTTACCTGTATTGTTTGATACAATCGTTTCTACAATTACATTTGCGTCGTCTTCGTCGGATACCAGAATTCTTTCATGTTCGGAATCGCTATCACAATCACTATTTGATTCACTGTTACTATCTTCATCATCCTCGTCCTCGTCCTCATCCTCATCCTCGTCATCTTCCTCGTCGTCTTTATCCTCCTCGTTTAACTCTTGTGCAGCGGCTGCGCGAGCGGCGCGAATATTATCCGAAAGAAGACTCGAGTCGTGAGGAGATATCGTGTTGTGCGGATATGGTGTAGATGGACGGACATACGACAAAACCGCCCCTTTTACATTAGACAACTCTTGCGCCAGATTGTTGATTATCTCAAACATAGTATCTTGTTTGCTTTCGGCAATACTCAACCTCTGTTTAAAGTGGTAAACCAATAAGAGAATCAATACAAACGTTATGCCTAAACTAATAAAGAACGACGTTTCAATAAAACTAAATGCGGACATTTTTTTATAATAATTGAATATTTAAACTGAAGAAAATAAACGAACGGTTCGCATAATATTGTGTATTTATAGTATATAACGCAAATGGAGACAACTCCGCAGAATAATGAATTTAATAACATAGAGCCTTTATCCGAAACAGTAAATCAGAGAGAACCCGACAATGTATCGTCTAGCATGGTTTCTAAAAATTTGATCATTATCATTTTGGCGTCTCTCCTGATTTTATCATTTTTAGGAGTAAATATATTTCAAGGTATGATTGTTGCGATACAAAATATTGTGGCGCGAATATTGTCCATATTTGGGTTTTATACAGGCCTATTGATTAATTCTACCGCGGATGTTGTCGGCGATACCGCGAAGGGCGGGGTAGATATCGCAGAGGGAACTCTGCACTCAATCGGTAATTTGTTGCAAAATGAGGATAATATGAACGGCCCTCCGCCGGCTCAAATGCAATGGAACACAACCCTGTTTAATTTGAACCCTACCGAAAAACCCGATAGTGGATCTCAACCGGCAAAGCCCGAAGTTACTATTCCCCAAAATATAGATTCCGAATTAAACAAGGGAACGCCGAAGGTTGCTAAGTATGAGCCGTCCGATTCAACTGCGAATAATTTAACATGGTGTCCTGTTGGATATTCGAATGGAACCGGTAAATGTATTCAGACAAGCCCGAATGAAAAGTGTATGTATGGTAAGGTATTCAAAACGAAGGATGAATGTGAAAAAGACATAGATCAGGTCCCATTTGTTGGATATGCATCTCAAGGGCGGGAAATTAATTGGGGACGTCCACCACCCCCACCCCCGCCAGCCGCATTAACACCGCCGTATCAACCCCAAATGTTTAACGAATTACCTGGACAATCTTGCGGTAAACCATCGCAATTTTCTAATTTTGGGCGGATGGGACAACCGATGATGTATAAACCACCTGCGATGACGGGTCCGATCCAACAGCAGCCTAATTTCTATAATCCCATGTCTGCGAATATGAATACACCTCCTCCACAACCGAATGCGAATATGAATATGAATACACCTCCACCGCAACCGAAGGTGAATTCTAACCCGCCATATATCCCACCGGCACTACCCCCAGTTCTACCTCCAACTAATATAAATAACCCAATTAGCACCAATCCTCAATCGTCAACCAACTATACTCCAATTATACCACAGACCCCTGCTAGCGAATCACAATATCCAACTATAGATTTTACTATCGTTAGCTCACCTGCAGCCCCCATGTAATCGAATGGTCATATTAGTGAATGAATTTGTCTAATATAACGCGTCCTTCTGCTATTAGGCGGTTGCAAGCCAAGAATGTTGGGTCATTTGGATTCATTATCTCACCAATAATTTCGTATCTTGGCTCGCCGCCAACATTCAATACAAAATGGTCAATTTGATAAAAATACTTTGGATAATATACCTTAGTCATCCAATCATCGCAAAACCAGTTTTTTATTTCTTCGGGGAAATAAAAACCGAATATTTCCATGTGCTTTCTAGAGACGAACGATTGTGTTTGTATAAATCGATTCCCTCCGGGTAAAGACTCTTTCGATCCATTTTGTATGCGACCGTGGTCGAGTGGGCCAGTTAATCCGACACCCTTGTGTTTTTCCAACATTTTAATTGAATCGGTCACCCAATTCTTACTGCGAAATACAATGTCGTCTCCCGATTGAAAAAAATATTCACATCCGTCATCATAGGCCTGTTTAAATGCTCGATTCCACATATGAGTAACCCATCCTTTTTGTATACCTTGTGTGGAAATAAATTTTACCGATGCGTTCTTCATGACCGAGACATATTTCTTAATTTGATCGCGCACATGAGGTATTGATAAAATACGATCATCGTCATCAACCGCCAAATAAATAGTATATTTATATCGAGTGCAACATGTTGTAAAAAAGGAGGGGAAAAAAATAGAAAATAGTGCGGTTTCCTCTAATTTATTCCATGGTCGATTTCTGCTAGTGCTCGGTATTAATATACCAATATGCGAAGACATGATATTTAAAATATAAGTTATTTGTCTATATTCATTTATTTTAAACTCATTCGATTAGCGTGTCTAATAATATCTATAAAGAAGTTTCGTATAAAATGATATAAGTATTATGATATTCACATTATAATATAATGGATATTAGCAGCAATATGATTTGGTCAAATTTTCAGGGGCAACCGATTGATTCTTCATTAATCGCCGACGCCGAGACTGTTGGTGCTTCTGGATCGGTTACCATATCTATAGGGATGGAAATCGACGAACCGGACACTGAATTCACTAATATAATCGATCGAGATTTTGTAGCAAACCCAGTTGCGACCGATGAACTAGATGAAGATTACCATTATACGTGGGAAGGTGATTTTTTTAAACAGTTTAGTTGGTTGAAAGCCCAAGATGACGGGGGTGGCGATGACGATATTGATTTGGATATCCAATCAATACCACAGGCCGAACGAATGCGGGTTTTCTTACAGTGTTGCAAATTAGTTGAGAAGAAAAATAAATCTATCCTTGAGGACGAAAACGAAATGTCCGACGATGAATACGCTGCTCCACTATATATGTATTACGTATCTTTAGAAAATCAAAAGTTAATGTTACATGTTGATTTTAAAAAGGACTATGATACAATCATTTCGGACTGTGAAAAATTATACGAGTATGTAAAGATAAATCGTCCCATTCGAGTTATATATGTAACAGAGGTGCTAGACTTATATGACGTGGATAAGGATGTAAAATTATATATGAATATGTTTGGGGTGGATAATACTCGAGGCGGATCATATACTGACGTGGAACTTCCAGAATATTTATTGAAAGCATTTACACATGAACAACAAATCGTAGACATAGAATATTATGTTAAGCGGATCATTTAAGGATAATATAATCAATAGTTCAATCCGAAAATTTTGGTAATGTCCTCGAATACCGAGTACGGTATTATGTGATTTTATTTATATCGCATAATAGTATAATATTAGAATCGTAAATATGATAATTAAATTATTTACTATGGTAAAAAATGAAGTTGATATAGTGGAAGATTGGTTAAAATATCACGGAACCCTATTTGGCTATAATAATTTGAATATAATTGATAATATGAGTGACGACGGGACATACGAAAAATTACAAGAATATGTGAAAAAGGGTATTCGACTATCTCGCGAATTAGACTATACAAAAAAGGGTGATTATATGAATGAATTAATACATCGACCAGATCAGGGTGACTACGACATCGCATATCCATTAGATATAGATGAATTTATTGTTTATTATGATAAGGAACAAAATCGGCTTTTACCGTTCAAGACGGTTGGTTATTTAAATTCATTGAGTCTCGAAAATAATATCTTTAAGGCAAACTACATTCAGGCCCAAATTAGCAATGGGTCTAATTATGGATATAACCGTGCGACGATCGAATCGGAACACGGAAAATATGACGATTATAAGGATATGGCGAAAACGTTTTTCAATAGGCGCACATGGAATGGGGTGATTGATCATGGAAATCACTATTGCACACGAGATTATCTGATGACCGACGTATGTTTAGTTCATTATCATTGTCGAAACCTCGATCAAATGAAGGCGAAGGTGGTAAATAACGTAAAGGGGTTAGGTTATGACGAGACGAATATTAGCAAATTACAGGAACATCTGGAGGGTTGTGGGAATCATCATGTAAAACATATGATTTCCATATTAAACAACACGTTTTCAATCAATACAAATTTCCGATCAGATAATCCGGTTATTTTAAAACCATTGGCTACTTTTATTAGTATGTTATAAACTCCGGCGATAATGCTTCGCCTTCGGCCACGGATCGCTTGAAACTCATGATAATGTATTAAATATATTATCATATTTTGATTCTACATCGTAGGTGAGCGATTGAACTCCAAAGACGTTAGTCGACGGAGTTTGGCGTGAAACATATGCACTTTTCTACACAGGAACTGCAGTTACCGCAAAAGCATTGTATGATATATCCGAACTTTGAACTAACGCTGTATTATCATTAAGTATATTTGCCTGGTATAATGCAATCGTGCAATTTGTATTACTATTCTGAAGATTACTAGTAGTTGTTATTAAATTCACATCTTCAATATTTATGATTGTCCCGTATTGAACATTGGTTAAGCTGGATTCATTATCATTGGTAATATTACCACCATTTACATTAGTCCTATACGCATTTCCAGATGGATCTGTAGAATATTCCGAGTATCCCATGTTTACAGTTATCACAAACGTATATACATATTGAGTAACGGTTTGTAATTGAATTGGTGGTATGTATACAGTTCCAACAAACTGTGTTACATTTACTGTTCCATATAGACTACTTTGAACGTCTATGGTCATGCTTGCTGCCGATACATATAAATCTGTAGAAGACCGTGGTTTAACCCCATTAAAAACTGCATTTTGTGATGCGACAAGTGTAGTGCTATAATATACATCCATCTTCGCACTTTGAATAAACAATTGTGCCGAGTTTATTTTATTTGTTATAACGGTGCTATCAAAATCGGCCTGATATGTTACCGAAACCGGAATAGTAAATCCAAATGTAAAATTGTTTGTATTCGGGTTCAATATAATAATATCAGTCAATGTATTCTCGCTTCCATTATCGTTCGTAATATTGTAAATAGGAAAGATGTCGTATAGACGTTTAAAATCATCATATGGTATATCTTGAAACGTGATAGTTTGAGCATTTTGATAATTATATAAGGGAACCGTTGGATCATAATACAACATGATTGGTGGACCAGGGACATCACATGCGGTTGTTGAGGTAGGCGTTATAGATCGTGGACATGCGCGAGACGTTGTATTAGATACACTCGATAGGTATGCGAATTTCGATTTTCTAGATGCATTGTTTGTCGAATTTTGGTATCTCAGTATTTCTGTTTTTCGACGCATATCTAATTGACCCGGAGTATAGATCAACACTCCCGACGGATCGTATGTGTAAGGCGATGTGATATCGTATCTGGTTTCACTACCGGCTTCGTGCAACAAAAAACGTTTGCGCTGGCGTTGCTGGTTTGTGCAAGTCAGTAAAATGTTCGCCATTAAAATATTATGTATATAGATACTTAATATTTGAATATAACAACATCAGTTCGCTCTATGAACTATGCATTGGACGAATACCACAAATTCGATATGTAGTATGGAAATCCACTTGCGTCTGCAGTTCCGGCCGCATTCGCTGCGTTTGTATTTCTACCCCACGAAACAATATTATTAAGTTGGAATATACTGAGCGCCTTGTCGAAATATTGTAAATCCGCAATATTCCCATTAAATCCACCATTGTTGCATATATTCACATTCTGATAATTCTGTTTTGGAACGTCTTGCAGAATATTTCGCGAAACAATCGTTCCATTAATATAGACGTCCATGGCGGTATTCTCAATTCGGATCGCACAGTGAAACCATTTGCGCAATGGAATGTTTTTTATAGTAATTACCTCTTGTGGATTCGATGCAGAAACTGTATTCATCGCAACTGCTAGATTATTTCCGTTGTTGTCTAAATAGAGACCTGGTCCATTATTTACATTAGCCATTCCATTGTCCCCGTATGTTGCGTTCCCTTTGTTAAATATAAGTGAATATTGAGGCTTTTTCACAAGGTCATTTACAAATATCCATAAACACCACGTGAATTCGATACCCGTATTTTGATTGTTCGAACGTAAAATAGGTATGGAATCCGCGTTTTTAGGATCTTGATATATGATAACTTCATTCGCTGCATTCATTGTTCCTGAAATAAGATAAGGGCTCCCTTTGGGCTTCATAAAATATCCAATAATTTTAACTCCTAAATTAACCAGAATCATGAATCCAATTAATACTAACAAGATGAATGCGAATTTCGCAACCAATGTATTTGAACTAAGGAAATCCGTGCTCGATCCAACTACATCGGCGTCGCCAAAACTAGATATAGATTCATTTACGTATGTAGATGCACTCGATACCTTGTTAGATACATTTGACGCGAACGACGATAATCCGTCGGCTGTATTCTCAACTGCCTGAGCAATCGCGACGGGAATTTTACTATTTTCTATATTTGGTGGAGCCGCTTGATCCATCTTTGTAAATATATCTGTTATATATTTACAACATCTTTTTTTTGGAACTCCGTATACTAGCGTCGTTGGAGATTATCATTACACCCCAACTGTATATGACGATTGTTGAACATTATCTTTGAAAATTCCTAGATTCAAACTGTAACTTCCGAAGAATTGCGACATCGCATTACCATTTCCAGACAAGTAGTTATCCCAAGCCTCTTGGGGACCAATTGGGTTATTCCAATTCTGAAATCCAGCTACATAGCAATCCCATCCGGATCCATACAAGACCGGAGACTCTTTCGCGGTCGCGGGTTGGTTCGGCGAACCCACCAATTTCGTAGAATTTACCAACTTACCATCCAGATATGCATCGACGATTGTGTTGTCCGCACTAATAACAATATATACCCACTTTTGAACTGCGAAATTGTCGGTAACTAGAATATTTTGTTCGACGGTTGACGAACCGTTGGCGGATAAACATGTAATGGTGCAATACAATGATGGTTTATTTGCCGCTAAATATAGACGAATATTTTTGTCGCGAGAAAAAATGGTCTTCTCACGCATAGCATCCCAGGTGTTTACGTATACCCAAATACCATATGCATATCTAGTCGATTGCCCGCTATTAATTGCGGTAATGGGTGCATTACCCCCTTCTTTCAAACTCGCCGATTTGCTAATTACGGAC
>Ga0209353_10000585_pt1 | contig 22132 bp, 7 predicted proteins | sample LauGreSpBDMM15SD_2_FD_187561 | JGI IMG/M metagenome (GOLD analysis project Ga0209353, IMG submission 187561) | Freshwater lake microbial communities from Lake Michigan, USA - Sp13.BD.MM15.SD (SPAdes) (version 2) | ecosystem: Environmental > Aquatic > Freshwater > Lake | place: Lake Michigan, USA...
TAATTTCCAAATGGATTTGATTCTGAAAAATCTAAAATGATATCTGCTTCCTCCTCAATCTCATCATTTTGATTATATTTATTATATGTATCGTTTTTATCAAAGGTTTCAACTGTATATAGTGCTCCCGATTCTGTTCCTGTAATTGTTTCTCCTGGAAAAAATCCAAGTTGTGTAACACCAATTCCAACATTTGAAATTTTAAGAATATTTCCATCCTTGTCCCAATTCTTAACTCTGGCTCTTGTTTTTGATCTGGATCCAATTACAATTTCATTAAATAAATATGTTCCAAATCCGGTGATTGTTTCTGGATTGGCAATCGTAACAGTTGGAGTTGTGGTATATCCAAATCCGGGATTAGAAACATAAATCGACTTTACAGAAGGACTTACATTTGAACCAACATATCCAATTGATGCAATACCAATCGCAGTTTGACCTATCCCACTGATTATAAGTTCTCCTGGAGCAGAGACTGTAACAATTGGTGCTGTTCCGTATCCAATTCCACCATCTGTAATTATAAATTTAACCACACCTTTATATGTGGTTTCAATAGAACAAGTTGCAGCAGCACCAACTCCACCACCACCAGAAATGGTTATGATTGGAGGATTTACATATCCCGCACCCGCATTTGTCAAATATATTCTTTCAACAGAACGAATACCTCCTCTAACTGTGGTTATTGCCACTGCTGTTGCTCTATCACCACTTCCTGTTGGAGAACTACTTATGGCAACAACAGGAGTTGATGTATAACCACTACCATCATTGTTTATAAAAATTTCCTTTACATATCCTGAAGGTACAGAACCTAAAATTGATGATACCGCTGATGCGGTTACACCAGTACCAATTAAATTTAATGTTGTAATATATCCTTCTTCTTTGACTTGTGTATCAATTTCTTCAATAGATGTAGAAATAATTTCATCCTCGTATTCAAACAATTCACACTTTAATTCATAAATATAATTTCTTCCCAACTGATAAAATGGATTTTCGTGCTCTACAAATTTAACCTCAAAAAGTCTTTCTCCCAATGGAAAATATACTAAATCTCCTTCTCTTGGCCTAGTTGAAAGTATAATATCACTTTCTTCTGTTCCATCATCTAATACTTCTAAAAATGGTGAAATAAAATCTTCAAATCTTTCTTTAGAAATTGTAACTAATAATTCATCCTTTAGACTTACTCCAAATTTTGTAAGAATATCGCCCTGACCACTATATCCATCATAATTATTCAGATATGCCTCAATTGCAAAATTATCATCAAACCTTGAGGAAGTGACTTCTTCAATGATTGTTTTTTTATTTACAAACTTTCTTGGGATATAAACAACTTCGACACCATACATTCTCAATTGTTCATTTATAAGATCTTGAACTAATCTTTGTTCAGATGAAGTTCCGTGTAAAAAGAAAGGATTGAGTGCCATTATCCAATAAAATCATATGGAGGAAGTTCATAGTCCATTGCCATTCTTTTTTGAATTTCGTCAAGTTCTCTTTGAGCATCCTCATAGAGTTCTCTACCATTTAATTCAATTCCTCCAGGAAGTTTAACTCCTCTGAATTTAATCAAATTTTGCCCCCACTGTCTTTTGATAATGGCCGTTAAATATCTCTTAAGAAAACTGTCATTATAAATCTGTGAAAATGATTCTGGATCAAGTGCCCTATAACAGTCTAAAACTATAAAATTTCCAACAGATTGTGCTCCCCAATCAATATCCAAATATAATCTATCTTGTCTTTTATTAAATCTAATTTGTTTATCTGTTGTGAGTAAGAAATCAATATCTTCCAAATAACTCTTAACCATTGAATACTGTAAAAGTTCAACTGAATTAAAATAATATAAATCATTTAAAAATAACTGATATTTAATACTGAACATTCCTCCAGAAATTGAACTAGTATCAAATCTAAATATTTTTTCTATTCCAATAACTGAATCTGGAACTTGAATATAATTCGAAGTTTCATAAAAATTAAATGTTGTAGTTCCATATCCTGTTATATTAGATGTCCCTGTTGTTGTAACAATTCCAACACCATTCGTATTTTTTGCACTTCCTCTATCAATATCATTCTGACTTATTTTGTACTTTAAATACATTCTTTCAACACCATCAAAGTGGCGCTCATTGAAGTACTGAATGGCATCATCTACTAAATCATCTATTTGGTCATCGGAGATGTTAATCTCTAATACAGGGGCACCTAGACGCCTTAGGCAGTAATCTATAAGTCCTTGTCGAGTTGATGGTTTTGTCATTGTTCTATTTTTCTATTTTTTTAGAATTTTTTAATTCATCGTATTTATTTTGAATATTTAAATTTTCTGTTAATAAAAGATTTTTTTGTTCTTCAAAATCTTTAGTGAGTGATTGTATCTTTGGTTCTAATAAAATATTTTGATTTGTCAATACCGAAATTTTTTGATTATACAGATTAACTAATATATTCACATCAACTTCACTATTGATAACTAAAATGTTCCTCCATCTAAAGTATCAGTCCAGACCGGAACATTGGAGGCATTCGTAGTCAAAATAAGATTTGAAGTACTTGCGGTTCCAACTTCTGGACTATTTGTACTTGTGAGTTTTCCATTTGTGTCGAAATATGCAGATCCTCTGGTACTAATTCCTGATGAGACTAAAATAGGAGATGATGATGATCTTGATAAAACTTTAATTACGTTTTCGGATCCAATTCTATCTGATATATTTGGCATTATATTGTCACTCCGGATCTAACTATTGCAGATCCCTCTACAACTTTAAATACATTTTCTCCACTATTATCAAAAGATACTTTTACATCATAAACATATCTTCCGGGTTTTAATGATGTTGTTTGATTTGCAGTTAATGACAATGAAATAATTCCAGAAGTTTCTGGAATTATAATACTAGATGCGAAGGATGCATATGTCGAATTTCCATAGTTTTTTCTAATTTTAGATTCTACTGAACTACCTGTCAAATCAAGTTCAGAATCTGTTTTTGGATTAACTAACTCAAAAAAAGTTTTGAATGAAAATCCTTGTTCAATTACTATGTTAGATACATATATTGACATTTTTTGTTATGTATTCCTTAAACATATTTATAAAGGATTAATTCCAAGAAAAGAAATAGTTTCTTGTTGTTTTAAATATAATTTGCAGTATAATTTACAAAAATCTTTTAACTGTTCTTCATTTAAATTATCAATAAGTCTATTTTGTTTTTCATATTCAAATAACTTGTTAATAGTTTTCAATTCAATTTCATTTGGATCCATTAATCAACTCCTTTAATAGTGTTTTAATTTCATCAATATCCTGTTTCATTTTATCAAGTTCTTTTTTTTGAAAATCTTTATTATGTAGAGTATTTAGATATTGATTATATGCAACAGAATCGCAATTTACTATTGCACCACTATTTTCATCTCTATAAAGATTTTGGTGACCCTTTACTCTTATCATCTTATTGCAATTGTTCTAAGTTCTTTGATTCTTGGTGGATATGCCTGATTAGTTCCTGACATTACTATTTTAATAACATATCCATTAAACAAACTAAGATTATCAGCAGTAAATTCATATTCTTTAAATTGATTATCTAAACTTGAAGATACAAAATTATCTGGCCTTCCACTATTTTTAGATGAATCTAAAACAGAATATCCTGCCGAAGTGGTATATTTTAAATTATCATATCCAGGAAAGAGTTCGAATGATTGATCAATCTCACTCGAATCTGGACGAGACAAACTATAAAGAACTCTAAAGTCGGCAGATTCGTGACGATATGCTGATAGAATAACCTTTAAAGAGGTTGCGGGTTGGACTAATTTAACTGCTTTCGAGACATATACTGCAGCATGTGGATCATCTAATATCAAATTACTCCTATTATCTGATGAATAATCGGAAATAGGACTATTTAAACGACTTGAAATGAACTCAGTAAATGCAGTATCTAGAAATATTATTGGAGATAAATTTGGATCCGTTGTGCTTAATGTAATTCCTGTGGTAAAAGATTTATTTCTAGCAAGACCACTCAAATATTCTGTTTCATTCTCTTTAGAACAGATAACTCTTATTGATTTTAAAGTATTTAAAGAATTTAATTGAATTGGTTCAAATCCATTATCCGAAAATGATGTTTCACTTCCATCAACACTTGTTCCAGTTACAGATCTAATGTTAGCAGAAACTGATGTTTTTGATCCTGGAGTAATCAGATCATATGTTGGTACTATAGAACTGTATAGAATATTTTCTGTTGCAAGAACATTAGATCCCCCAAATGTTCCTTCTGATGCAAATTGTAACTGTGGCATTGATGCAGGAATTCCATCTACACTTCTGTCTATTCCACCGGTAATTCTATCTATTTCTACATAATATCCATCCATACCAATATCAAAATCACTAATATTGTGAGTTTTATTAATTCTTCTTAAAGAAACTCCATTTAATTCGTATTTATATACTAGAGAAGATTGGTCATGATCAATTTGAATTGTTGAATCAATACCTCTAGTAATACCTGTTAAGGTTTGACTTCCAACACCGTTATACTTAATAATCTCATTTCCAATTTTTACATAACCAAGATTATTTTCACTTACGGAAATACCTTCAAATATTCCAAAGTTTGAAGTATCCCCAGCGGCAACAGAAATGGATGCGGATGAAGAAGTTAATGTCGAAACTAAAGGAACAGGTGCCGTGCTAGATTCAACATTACTAATTCTGACTATATTATTATTTGCATACATCCCGTGATCAAAATGATTTATTCTCATATAATTTCCAGAATTTTGATTTGATCCGTTCACGGGAGCGGTTCTAATCGTGGTACTTGCAAGAGAAACTAATGTTCCGTTATTATCATAATAAGTTAATGCCACACCAACGGATGCAAAGGTTTGTCCTTGAACATTTCCAAGATATAATGTATCTAATCCGGAAATTGCTGAAATTGTAATTCTTGCATCTCTACCACGAACTGAAGATCCGGTGCCAACAGTGGCAGTTACAATTCCAACAACATCTCCAACCGCATATCCATTTCCTGGATTTACAATTACTGGTGTTCCAGTAATTGTTTCAGCGGTTGCTGTAATATTTAAAACAAGACCAGAACCATTTCCAGTAATATTATAGGTGCTTACATTGGCATCTGTAACATAATTACTTCCTCCAGTAGTTAATACTACTGTCGATACAGAACTTCCAGTTCCAATTACATATCCATAAGAATTATTTGTTCCTGCAATTTTTCTACCTTTACCTAAAACAGTTATTAATGCTGTATTTGAAGGAGATATTGTTGTAATTCCAAGTGTTACTGTTTTTGGAAATGTTGTGATTGGATTATTTCCTAATTTTTGAATATATCCATTACTTTCATTTAATGTTGGATTATAGAAAAATGCAGTACCAGTGGGAGATGTAAAATTGGCTTTGTATAGTTTAAATTTTAAATCCTGTTCTTGACTTGCAGTCCATATTGAACCATTTTGTGATTTAAACAAACTTCCCATTGAAAATTGTTTTGCATATAATACATTGTCTGGACCAGGAAGTTGTTTTGTATTTACAGTTTTTCCATTCTTAACAGCAGTCCACAATTCATACTTATCACTATTTTCTGAAATAATTACAACGGCATATTCTCTTCCTGGTGGTAAATAAATTGGTTCGTCAAAAGTTACTTTCGTTGCAATTGATGCATCATCTGAAATACTAACTTCAGATGGTCTTAATGTGACCGAATTTCCAATTACAATTCTTGTTGGTGTTGCTAATTCAGTCGTTCTTATTTCAACTTTTACTGGAGCATTTGCATCATCTTTTTTGGCAAAAAATAAGTCGACCGCAGTTAAAAATGCTCCATTTACATCGTCATTTGATGATGTTGGTGATGGAGCCTCTACATTTCCAGCGACAGCGAATGTTTGGGCAAGAGGATCAACAAATCTTGCTATTGTTGTTGTTGTATGTGTATTTACTGTTGTAGTAGATGTTGTAGTATTTGTTGTTAAATTTGTTACTGTATTTGTAGTTAAATTTTTAGTCGTTGCCGTAACGGTATTTTCCCATTGTTGTAAAGTTCCATCAGAATTATAATTTGTTTCTGCCGAGGAAGTGTCGGTACTTCCTGGAAGACCTGGGTTATTTGTCGAACTTGAAGACAGTTTAAATGTTTTAGTTCCTGTAGAAATTCTAACAGTTGGTGTTGGAATTGAATTTGGATCTCGGATAAAAAATGCTCCGATTAAATCTCCAAAATTATCAGAAATTAATCTAAGATCTTTTACATACGCAACCGAACCACTGGTTTGACCGACTAATTGCATACCATTAATCAAGTATCCAGAATATTTTCCTTGAGCCTCTTCAGATAATGAAATGGTATCAATATTTAAAACTTTTGATGATTGACTATATGCAGATGGTATGGTTTCTGATTTAACATAGGGATTTACTGTATATGTTGTGGAAGGAGAATTATATTTTCCATATTTATGATTTGGAGATGCAACTCTAAAATAAATTAAATTATTTCCCCCATAAGTTCCAATAACAGTTTCTCCAATAGAAAATGCTCCGGATGCGCCATAATTTTCTAATGTTTTTGAATTTGATATTTCAACCAATTTTGGGATAAAATCAATACCACTATTTCCATCAAGAAATTGATAAAATTGTGTAGATGCTTTTAAATTAGATACAGAAAATCCAGTATTTCTAGATCTCATAAATGATTCACTTGATGAAGAAATTAAAACATTTCTTATTGTAGTATCAGTGTTTCCTACAGTATCTGATACTGTATTTGAAGTAATTGCGGATGTTGTGTTTCTAGAAACTGATGATGTTATTGAAGAATCTGTCCCCACAACTTCTTCAAAATTACCTCGGCCTGCTGCATTATCGGGTAAAAACACAGTACTAGATGATTGTGTTTGAACTGGAGTTAGTTCTACAAAAACATTACTAGTTAAATTATTCGTAAGAGTTCTGCTTGAGTTTAATGTTATATCTACATTTTTATCAGGAAGTTGAACTGTTCTAACCCAATTATCAATTTCTGGACTTAGTTTAATATCTCCAGAATAAACAGTTACATTAAATGGATTTACATTTTCAACTATTGTTGCAAATGCCTGTTCTATCCATCCAACTGATTCATATTTAAGAGTTACTGCCTTTCCTGTTTTTTGAACATTTGAATCTAGTAATTCAAAATTTTGCGAAAAATCTATTTCTTCATCAATTATTGAAATTGCCGAAGCAATCTGTGATTTTAAAGAATTTCGACTTAAAATTGGAGTTAATTCCTGTGCTTCTGGATTAACCCTAATATTAGACAATTGATTATTGATAAATTGATAATTTTTAAAATCATCTACAAAAAATCCACTCTTAAATCTATTATTTCCTTCAAAATCTTGAATTTGTAAAGTCTGAGTACTTACTTCCAATAGAGAAAGTGAGGTTAATCTTTCTAGAGTTTCAACTCTATCTTCAATTAATCCAATATCTCTCATTGTATATCTTCTATTGTCCATTAAAGTGACAATAGCATTTTGTGGATTGTAAAGATATGGTGGTAATTTAATTGTTGCTATTTCCATTACCGCATCATTTTTATTCGATGCCTTTGGATTTTTGGATGATATTCCTTTTTCTAATATAAAATTTCCAATTTTATCCAAATATAGTTTATCAATTCTTGCCAAATAATAATCATATCCAATTAAAGAACTTTCATTTGGTGATAAAGTTAAATATGTGCTAAAAGTTCTTGCTGATGAATCAAATGGAGATTTATCATTAGTAGAAAATGTAGAAACTCTTGGTCTAAAATCTAAAGTATCCGAAGCTCTTACTGATCTTGGTCCAATAGAAGGTACATCATGAGTGAATCTTTCTTTATCATAACTTAAAACGGTAAAAACATCTCCAGAATCATTTGATGGAACTGAATAATAATCAAATATAACCAATAAAGATTTTGATGGTTCTGGAGTTCCGGCATTTCTAACAATTTTAGAATAATCATAATATTGATTTTTTTGACCCTTATTAAGAGTAAAAGAATTGGTGATATCTTTATATTTTCCTGGAGTAATAGTTTGTATTTCTGTTTTTATGTTTGAATCTGAAAATACGATTGATTCTGATTCTAAAAATCTTTCAGAATTTAAATATACAATTTTCAAAAAATTCGATTCTTCTGGTATATTTGAAACAACTCTTGCCACTGCTTTACTAGTGTTTCCAAGAATATTCTCGCCAACGATAGCATTTGTTGTTACATTAGCACTTGAACTAAATTCAATTTTATCTAAAACTGGTGCAGAAGAATCAAATGATTCATATACTGATATTATCTTTACAACATCAGGATAATTTAATGATATTTCTTCATCTTGAATTCTTAGACCATAATATTGATTATATGTAAGACCATCATCAATTGAATTATTACTTCCTGTTCCTGATTGTGGATATTTTGATTTTCCTACAGTTAAAGTTTGACTTCTATTATAAGTTTTTACCTTACTCTGAATTCCATTTTTGACTAAAGTTGTATTTACTACAACGCTACCATTAGGTAATCCACTAATAGTTACTGTTCCAGAGTTCAAAACAAATTGATCTGAAGTTATTTTTGATGTTGTTCCATTATCATAATGCACTGAATACCTTTCTTCATCAAATGCTGCAAAAAATGCACTACTAATTCCAACAATATTTGCTGGTGTAAGTGTTAGTACATTATCGCTTACACTTACACCAGTTATTTGATGGGAAATTGATAATAAAGAATCCGAAAGATTTACTGAAGAAATATTAGAATCTGGTAATCTTGAATATAAAAATCCCCGAGATTCATTTCTTATAATAGGAGCGCCAATAAATGCATTATAATTTCCATCTACATGAGCACCGCTAAATATTCCAGAAATTCCTGTAATATCTGCAATTGTTAGTGATGTTCCGGTGGAAGAAACTGCAGTTACTCTATTAAAGGTTTCATCGATATTAGTAGATTGGTATCTAATAATTGATCCAACCTTTACTCCAGTAAATACTTTTCCAGGACTACTTACAGTGGTTGTTCCAGAGACAGTACTGATTGCAATTCCAACAACACTATTTGGAAATCTAAATCTTTCAAGTAAGCAATCTGAAGTGAATGCTGCAGATAATTCTGATATTGAGGTTGGTTGTTGTACTGATTTAATATCTTCTGTGGAATATGTTATTACAGATTTAATTGATCTTGGGAAATCTAATCCATTAATAAGTAATTGCTCACCAACTGAAAATGTTCCAGAAGTTTGTTTTAATCTAATTATGGAAGAATTTCCACCGGCAACTACCGCAAATCCACTGGCTCCACTACTTTTACCCTTTACATATGATGTTGCCGGTAAATCAGCATCAGAAATTAGTTGATTTAGAGTAATATGTGTATGTGTTTGAATATCAAACAAATACAAATCCCAATTAGTGGTATTTCCAGTGTAGGCGGAATCAGTTAAATTAAAATTATATACTTTTGCTATTCCAATAGTTGTAATACCTGCTTCGGATTTAAATCTATCTATTAAATTTATATCAAGTCCGCTTTTGGGTGTTCCTGATACATTATTAACTCTTATACTATTTCCCATTTCGAAAGGAATATTTACCTGTTTAACAGATTCAGTATCTCTTGATTTATTAACATCAATAATTGTAGTTGAAATTTTATCTATATCATATCCCCTAACATAAGCCTTTCCTGGAGATATTTTTAAACACATCAAATCTTCTGATGGTTTATTATTCTGTTCGGTTGTTTCAGTATCAAAAAACAAACCATTATTGCCCAATCTATCATTTAAAGAATTATTAACAGATACATTAAACGGAGAAACTGTATAATCACCAGATTCATCGTATGTTCTTTGTGCCATATAATCTTTAATTATATTATATTGCGTTTTTGACTCAATTATTTTAATTTTTCCATTTTCAACTCTCAATAACTCAATAAAATCTGTATCATTGAAATCAGATAATAATTTTTTAGTTAGTGTTAAATTTATTTTAAATCTATCTGCGCCCGGTGCCGCATAATTTGTAAATCCTTTGGATGGATCATATAATGAAGAGTCATCCTTTGCTCCGATAATCAATTCATCAATTTTTAATCCAACTCTATATGATGCTACATTTGTATAATTATCTAATATTATGGTTTGTTTCGAAACATTAACAAAGTAACCTCTAATAAAATATACACCGTCTCCAATGGATGCTGCAGAACCTATAGATGTTGCATTCGATGACAATAAAGATGCAAATGGTGTTCCTGCATTAATTGTAGTATTTCCATATGTTATATTTTCATCTGCAATTAATGATTCACCATTCTCAAATGGATTAAATTCGAAATTATTATCAGAATCTATATATTTGACATATATTGTTAAGTCATCAACATTAATATCATCAGGAAAAGCAATAAATTGAATTGTTGCGGTTGTTCCTGATATTTGACCTGTTACTTTCTTACCAATAAAATTTTTAATATAAAGAGAAACATCAACTCCAAAATTACTTGAATTTAGTTTGACTGAATTAAAATTTCCATCATATGCAATATTTCCAGGAATCACCATCGATCCTTCTTTAAAGATATGACCACCAAAAGATTTTACCTGATCTTGTAAAAGAGATTGTAATGTTGTTAGTTCTCTTGCCTGTATAGGATATCCTGGTTTAAATAAAACTTTATAGAAATTTTTTTCAGAATCAAAATCATCATAATATGGACTAATATTTAAATCTGTTTTTTGTGCCATTTTTAGTTAGAATTCTAGAATAATTTTAATGTCTTCTTTTTGTCGAATATCCCTTGTCACCAAAGGACGATTATCAATATAAATTATTTCTCCTGACTTTGTATTTATCTCTGGATTTGAAAGTCCTCCCGTGAAAGTTACTCCCAAATCTATAACTTTTCCACCAACTGTTATTTTATTACTGTTACTTGCAAATGTAGTATCAATAGAAGAGGTAAATGAAGGAGAAGATCCTACAATATTTTCTGCAGAAGATTCAAAAGAAAGAACTTTAGATTCTGAAGATACCTTATTATAATCAGTTTGATCTATTTTTAAAGAATTTTCAAAATATAATGATCTATCTCTAAAATATTTTAAAACTTTTGTTTCTTTATCATAAGATGCAACATAACCTCTGGCAGTTCCAATTTGTCCAGAAAGAGTTTGCGTTATTTCCTGTCCTATTGATGGAGATCCGGAAAATCCTGAAGTAAATGCAATTCCTGAAAGAGTTGAATATTGATTTTCAGTAAAAATAACAGAATCTGAAGATGGTATTGTTGGATTTTTTATAATTCCAACCTGTGAAAATTTTGTATCAGTTGGAAAATCTTTTGTAGAATCATCAAATCTTGCGTAGATTAATATTTTATCAGTTCCCAATTCTGTGTAAATATCATAACCATGTCCCTTTGATGGTGGAATGATTGGTATTAATTTTGCTGGATTTGGTATAGATCCTACTCGTTTAAGATCAACTATTGCCCATGTATATCCATAACCTCCTGCAGTAACTTGTGTAGATGTAATTTTTTTACTAGTGTCAACAGTAATTGATACTTTTGCCCCAATACCATCCCCAAGAATATCAAAAATTCCTGATTCATATCCTTCTCCACCATTTGCAATATATACCTGTTTAATTTGATTTGGATTTGTAGAACTCGAATATCCATTTTCACGAATACTTACAATTTCACTATTTGTGGAAGTTTTCCAATCATTAGGAACAACAATATATTCTGTTGAATCAAATTTTATGATATCACTTGGTGAAACAGAAAATAAATATTTCCAACGATATCCATCCCCACTTTCACCTGCCACAGAAGGCTCTAAATCTGTAAAAGTTGGTTCATCTAGTGATTTATTTCCTTTTGAATTTTCTGAAGAGGGTCCATAGGATCCATTATCTATACAAATATAAACTCTATAATCACTATTAATTACATAAAAATTTGAATCATATAGTCTAGAGAGGTTAGAATTTGGTGCAGGATTAGAAATACTATAATCGTGCCTATACATATCATATGATGTATTAGAAGTCCAAGTAACATTTCTTATAACTCTTCTAATATTACTACTTGTAATTTTTTTTCCAAATAATGCAGTATCTTTGTAATGTGAAGAATACTCAAGATTATCAATTGGATTTGGAATATTAGTATCCCAAGTTGTTGTTCTTCCAAAACCAGTGTTTGTCGGATTAGATAGTCCTAAAAAAACATAATAAGAATTGTTACTGTCTAAAACAGAGTCTATAAAATTACTAGCATTTAATATTCTAAATTGATCTGTTACTATTGCTGCCATATTGTTATTTTTAGATATTTATAAGAGTTTAGAAAGTGCTCCAGTCTTTCTAAGACCAGATTTTCTTCTTTGTATTGTTGGGAATGTTGATAATCCAACATCAATAGTATTTCCTGTTACTCCTATAGAAATTGGAGAACTTGATCGACTAAATCCAGATAGTTTTCCCCAAGAGTATTTTCCAACGGGATTTGATGTGTTTCCAGTAGATGCCAATCCAACTACCGATGTTGTTGATAATATGTTACAAGTAATAATTCCAGAAGTTCCACTTGAAGAAAATGCAGAGATGATGTAAATATTATCTAAAAATGTTGTTCCTATTCCAACTATTGCAGAATTTGAATTGTTAATAGAAGTTAGACCACTTCCAATTCTTGTATCAAAAATATAAATTGGATATCCTATTTGAAGTCCTGAATAACCTGATGGTCCAGTTAAATTAAATTTAAGTGCCAATGGATTTCCACCAATACCTTCGGTGGTAGTAATTCCAGTAATAATTCCACTAAATCCAGTGATTGTATTAGTATTAATTGTTGATATATTTTCATATATTGGATCTGGGAGTGGTGCAATAACTTTTGGTATACTTAAAGCCGTTGTAGTTGATCCAGATGTAAATATACCTACGGTTGAACTTCGTTCTACTTGAAATCCATCCCACCAAATAATTTTACCATTACCAGAATCATAATTAGGAGTACCATCAACTCTTACCTGAACAAAAGAAGTATTACTATTGATAATAGGTCTCGTAATTGAAAATCTCTTCCAGTCTGTTTTAATATCTATTGTAACCATAGTAAAATCTATATACACACCAGATGAATTTGCTTCAAAAAGAAATAATTCACCAGTTGTTAATTCGTTTGCCTTTGCATAAACACTGAAAGTCCAAGTTTGTCCTATAGTAGCAAGGGCTATATTATAAGTTGGTGAGTTATAAGTTATTATATGTGGATCATCTCCAGTTACAATCATTTGTAATGGTGTATTACCAAGAGTAGATCCGGCAGATACGTTGTTATCTTGTGATATAATTGATCTAAACTGAGTATTTCCTTGTTGAGTTGCCCAGGCATATCCATCAGTTGGGAATGGATGATAATTATTTCTTGAGGTTAAATAACCAAAACCGGGATTAGTTATTGTTATTGGTGTTGTTAATGTCCCTCCAGCACCAACTGTGATTGTTGCGATTGCCGTAGACCCTACTCCCACTATTACATCTCCTATTTTTTCTAGTATTACTGGAGGTGGAGAAATTTTTAATGTTACTAAATTTCCAGTATATCCACTACCAGGATTATTGATAATAAGTGATTGTACTGTACCTAATCCAGAAACAACCGCTGTTATCCCAGCCGATACTGGATCAAGAGAACTAGAAACAATTAAAGCATCTGTAGATCCTGTATTTCCATAAGTAAAGAAATCTGCATTATCTACAAATATATACTGATCTGTGGTTGAAAAATCTCCAATAATTTTTGCAGTTGGGAATACCAAAGATTCAAGAGAATCTCGACTTTTAGAAAATAATTCTCCATTAATTTTTTGGTCAACTTTTTGTTTAATCCAACTTAATGGTTTGTAATTGTTAGAATCTACTCCTTGTTTAGAATATAAATTGGTTTCAAATCTATCCGATCCAGATATATCAAATACTGTTCTCTTATCTTGTGTTATTGTTTTTGAAATTGAATTGTTTTTCAAAACCTGTACAACATCGCCTCTTTGTAAAGTTTCTTTTATATCATTAATTTCCGAAGTATCATCACCGGCAGTACCTTTATAGAAAAATATTGCAACATTATCTTCAGTTTTTGGTGCAGTTGTGAATGCAAAACTTGTTCCACCATCAAATACATATGCTGTTTCTGGATCTTGAATCACACCATTTATAATAATTAACAAAGCATTAGAAAGATTGACTATAGAACCTTCTAATTTTTCAAAACTCAATAATTCATCATTATAAAATAATGAAAATCTAGTTCTAACACCGTCTTGATAGTTCTTAATTGAATCAATGAAATCAAATTGTCCAAACTGCCACGCAGCGAAAGAGTCAGAAAATGTGTCAATAACTGTTAATTTAAACTCGGATAATGGAGAATTCAAACCCTTTGCAGTCACTAATCCAACTGGTTTAAATACATCACCTCTTTGGAATGAATATCCTTGTCTTGAAATATTGAATTTTGATACCTCAAAATATGTTGATCCAATTCCTGTAGTTGAACTTGCACCAACTTCAACATTTAGTAAAAGTCCTATTCCAGTTTTTGTTGTTGCACCAATTCCCAATCTTGATACACCAACAACATTTAAATTTTCATATGAAGGTTCAGATACAAATATTTGTGGATTTGTGTATCCAGTTCCTCCAGCACCAACAGTAAAGGAAAGTGTTCCGCCTGCTCCAACTGATGCAGTTATGATTGCAGTATCTCCAATATGACCACTTTGATATACTGAAACTCCTATAGCAACAATTCCGTTATATCCAGATCCTGGTGTAAGGTCACCATAAAAAGAAAATACAGTTCCTTGACCAACATAATTATGAGGAATAGTAGATATACCGGCATCGATGGTAAAAGATGTTGTAGTACCAATTGATTTTATTGTAAATGTTTTTCCTATACCAGTAACACCCTCTGGAAATATAGTTGTAGTAATTCCTGAATAATGAGTACTAAATGTAACAGCAATACCGGAACCAATTGTTGATCCAATCGTGGATGATGTACCAATTCTTACAAAGGTATTTCCAACAGAAACAACAGGAATATTTGTAAGTTTTCCAGTAATAGAAATAGAACTTCCTATCGAAACATCTGACACAGAATCTACAAAAATTACAGTTGATCCGATTCCGACAGTTTGTCCAGTAGTTGTTACTGTAGTTAAAAATGATTCATTTACCGGACAAGAAAATTGAAGACCAATTAATGTAACTTGCTTTACATTTGTATATGCAAATTGGTGTGGAGTTGTAGTTGTAACATCTAACAATCCTGTTGTTTTATGATATGTTGCTGTACTAATTGCAAATGCTGATCCAGTAGTTGCCGTACTAACTATACTAATAATACTACCACCTACACCGACTTTTCCAAATACATTTGCTCCAACAAGAGGTGCATATCCAAGACCTGAAGAAGATCCCAAAGATACTATAATTCCTCCTCTTGGTGTTTGATTTTGATTTACATCAAATTCCGAAGTAAGTATTATGTCAGAATTTGAACTAGTAATTCCTGAAAATATAACACTTGATATTCCAGAATTTTCAATAATTTTAAAATTATTTTGAGGATTATTTAAAGTTGTTGGAGTTTGAAAAACTCCATTTATGAATAAAATTCCATTTCCACCAGTAGATCCTAATCCAACAGTATTTGCACCACCAACAGTTAATGTAAATGTTCTACCAATTCCTGTAAATTTAGATGAAATATCATCATATATTTGATTTGATGTATAGTTATTTCTTAAGAAAACTCTTCCTGTAAAATCTGAGGTTTCAAATATTAAATTACTTGAATCTCTTTCTATTTGCGGGTTTCCTCTTGGAGATTCTGAAAAGAATATTTTATTATTAACAATATTATAAGATCCCTTATAAATTCTTGCTTCTGTAGAATCAGTATGTGATGTTGCAGATGATCCGACAAACCCTCTTTTGACTTCAATTAAGTTAAAACTTCCATTGTTTGTAATTGGTCCAATACTTGTTGTACCTAAACCAACATTAATAATTCCCATATATTCATTATCAATTTTGAGAATATCTCTTGGAACTATTGTGGATATTCCACTTAATGAAAATATTGAAGAAGTAGCACTTATTTGCCCATTATTTTCGGATAAACTATGAGATATTGGAGTAAATAATAACGGATATTGAACTATATTATCAATTGTAATAAGTACTTTTTCATTCTTCTTTTTCATTTCGAGTTGGTGTACATTACCTAAACCAACTGAGGTAAATGTGACACCAATTCCTAGTGCAGCATAATCTTTTCTTGTTGACAATTTAAATTTATTTTCGGATGTTCTAATAACATAAACATCCGATGGTAATAGTGTTGTTACGATTCCTACAGAATTTAGAGTTGATCCAATTCCAACTGAACTTGCACCAACTCCAATAAAAGTTGATTTTGGAGTATAGATAAGTTCTTCTGAAGGGCTGAAGAAGTGATTTTCTATCGTAAATACTCCTGTTGTTGGATTTAATATTAAAGAATCTTCTGGATTAAATGTTTTTGCAAAAATTGGAATGTCATCACTTTTCAAATCAAAATCAAGTCTATTAATTCTATCTCCATTAATTGCATTATAAAAAATAATATCAATTGAATCTGTTACAGTTCCATATGTAAAATTTGGTGCAATATTTAAAGAATCTAAAGTTGAATATAAACACTGATTAAATGAAAGAATTTTTATTTCAGAATTTATTCCAGAATCTGGATAGAATTTTAATTCAAAATTATTCCCAGAATATTCTCCACCAAAAGTTCCAATTCCAGAGGTACTTCCAATCGAAAGAAATGGAGATTGCTGAACATATATGTTATTATTATCATGAATCATCATTATCTGATGGAGAGCATTAGTAGATCCTACACTTACATCAACCAAAGATTTAATTGCATTAAAATTCGACTTATTTAATGATATTATTGTAGATGCTGAAGAAACAGTAGATGAATATGTTGATTGGTATATTGCACTTCTTTCATTTCCTACAATTTGATTTGGTAAAATAAATCTATGTGCTCCAACTCCAATAGCAGTTGTTCCAAACCCAACAATCCTTGATCTAATATTTACAATATTTGCTGAATTATTTTTATAATTTAGAGATAAAATTCCAGAAGAAATGTTTGATCCAAATGTTCCAATAAAATTTCCAGAATAATTACTTGAAGATTCTGAATCAAAATAATATTCTGAAATATATGTATTTGTTCCATCATATTTTAAATATACTTCAACAAAATTCATTAGATTTGCTGTTGAATCAGTAACTTGTACATTCGCATATAATGATGAAAATTTAGATGAATCAACTGAAATAATTGAAGTTGATATTCCAGATGATGCATTTATTATATTAGATCCAGTTAAATTAATAAATCCAATTGAAGTTGTTCCAATCCCGACACCTGGTGAATTAAAATTACTTTTAATGAATTTAATATCATAATCTGTACTGTAAGGATCATCGGGTATAAATTGTAAATAGGATTTTCCAGAATCATTTTTGACTATAGAAAATGATCCATATTCTTCTCCTGGGATATGTGTAAGACCTATTCCTGAATTTGCAATAGTTGATTTTTCTGCTATAAATGAATTATTTGTATCATTTAAAATTATAAGTTCGGATAATTGAATCTGTGAATTATCATAATTAGAAACTCTAACTAAAATATTATTATAATCTGGTGTAGAATTTAGTTCGATTAGATTTATAAACTCACTTGGTTCTCCATCTAAATTTGAAAATTGTCTACTTATATCATCTATTTTTAAAACTACATTAGTCTTACATTCAATGTAGTCTGATAATTTTTTAGTTTTTAATTTTAAAAATTTAGATGAATTTCCAACAACATCAATATCAAGCGCAAGATCAAAATCATAAATCGTATCTACTCTGTTTTCTTCAATAATATCATAAACCACAGACATTGCATTTCTAGAAGTTAATATTCCGGACTTTGAAGTTGATGTAATTCCAGTGTCTGAAAAATTTTTAAGACCACTGGTATGCAGTAGACTATTAATTTGAGTTTTTGAATTTTGATATGTAATTGGACTTTTTACAGTATATGAAAGATTTTGATAATAATCATTATCCGGTATTACTTGATTATCTTGACTTAATTTTCCAATATCATCAAACCATCCAAGATTTTTTTCTACAGAATAATCAACTTTAAATTTTCCAACACTATATGTAATTTCATCTATTGTTGCGATATTTCCAGTTTCATTTCCAACTATAATTTCTTCGATTGATGGACTATAAGATCCAAATACTTTAATAAAGGAATTATTAGTTGAAATAATTTTTAAATCTCTTGAAACTCCTTTTGAAGAAAGTTTTTCGCCCACATTAAAAAATGAAGGAGTTTGTGAAACTTTAAATTCTGGATAATCAGTACTTTTTATAATATTTGAAATAGAATCTTGAATTGTTTTGGCAATTCCGGTGTTTGTGGTTAGACCAGATATATCAATAGTAACTTTATCAAGAAGTCCTGAATTATTATAATTAGTTACATTGAAAAATTGATAATTATAATCTTCAGAATTAAAACCAGAACCATTAGATCCTATTTTTATAATTCCTTCTACAAATACTTTGTCACCTCCACTAAATGGGGATGTAATGAAAGTTGATATTCCATTTATTGTCGGAGTTGTTATATAACAAGTAAAAATTCCACTTGAAGAAGATTCAATTCTTTGAATACTAACTCCATTTGTATTATTCTCTGCAACTAATCTTACCGTTTTTTCTGGAAGACCTTTGGGATATTGTATAATATTTACAGAATCTATAGAATTTCCTGATAATTTTGCATTCAATATTCCGCTATTAATCTTTTCCCCAGTTGTTGAATTTACAATTGAAATATTGGGAGAATCGGTATATCCCTTTCCACCATTAATTACTGTAATACTATCAATTGTATTTGAATTTTTAATTGTGATGAGGGGAGATATGTATGCAATAGGTTGTAAAGTTTTATCAGAAGAATATTCAAAACCTTCATTAATAATTCGTAGTTCTTTGACATTTCCTATAGTTTTTGATTTCGGAACAACATAGGCATCTTCTCCATTTTGTGAATTTGATCCAATGAATATTGGAAATTTTTTATACCCAGATCCTCCTGAGACAATGTTAATTTTATGAATAGATCCTTTTGCTGAAATTGAAGTTGTATTGTATCTTAAAATATCACATTCATTTTGTGAATATGTTAATTTTTCTGGTATTTTTGTTAAAGAAATACTAAATGTTGTTGATCCAATACCCGAAATATTATAAGTTGAATTATATTCACTATTTTCAAATAATATCTCCGAATAATTATTTACTGAAGTATCAGTTGTACTAATACTTCCAAATTTTTCTAAGTTATAATATAATTTAGTTGGAATCTCTTCATTATAATTAATAGTAATAGATGCAGTTGAAGAAACTCCAACAGTTCCTATTCCTGATAATGTGAATGCTGATGTTGTTGCAATTGATACAAATTCATTTTTATAATTTTTATCATAGTAAAGTTTAAATTTGTATCCAGAAAGTGATGAATCTGATAAATTAAATACCAAATTATTGTTTCTAATTATCTTAATTTGAGGATTTACAAGTGAAATTGATTGATTTGATCCACCCGTACTTGCAATACTCACTATTGATGGTGGACTATTTTTAGAATCAAGATAAGTCTGTGAAAGTTTTATACTATTATCATTGATTTTATAGACATAATAAAAATCTGTAGTCAATCCGGAGGGAAGTACATTAGAAGAATATAATATTTTATCTCCTGTTTTTAAATTATGAGAGTTAATTGTAATTGTATTTGTAGATGTATTAATTCCAGTTGAATTAAATCCTATTGGATTAATTAAAATATTTCCGGTATTTAAATATCTTTTAACATATACTGAAACTGATGTTCCAACTCCGACCGAAAGATTTGGTTTTACTTCTAAGTTTATAACATCATTATTAATTAATCCGTGGTAGGTTGATACTGAAACTACTGATTTAATTCGTTCCACTCTTCCTTTTATTTGAGAATACTGACTTTCAATTGAATAATTGTTATTATTATCACCATTGTTTCTAAAATATATCTCTGATGAAGTAAGATTTGTCTTAATTCCTATAGTATTTTTATTTTTATTTGATACATATACATTGGTAGGAATACTAAATTCATTTCCTGTAGGTGAAGTTGATATTGAAATAGGACTTGGTAAGGTTAATACTACATATTCATTATGTGCAAATGGGTGATTTTCTATATAAATTCCTTGAGTTGGAACAATTCTCGTAATATTAGAATCTCCAAATTTAAATGTTATCGAACTTGTAATTCCTGCAATTGTTCCTACACCAACAGATTGGGTTGGATTAAAAAATACTTTATTATTAACTTTTGAATCAAAATAATCTATTTTTTGAGAAATTGTAAATGAATCTGGAATAAAATTTATTGTTGTTGTTGCTGTATGTGATATTCCTGTAGATCCTCTCTGAACCTTAATTATATTAAGATTTTCAAATACTTCTAAAACTTTCAATTTTTCAGAACCAATTGAAATACTGCTTCCGACTGAAACTTTTATTGGAATTTGAGTAATATAAATTTCTGTCGAAAATCCTGCGGTTGAGCTTGGAATATTTTTTAAAACATTAGAATAATAAGATGATAATCCAATTTTATAAGAATTATTTAATTTATTTAAACTTGTTGAAAATCCTGAAATTACAACAAAATCTCCATTTGATAGATCATGATAAGGTAAAATTGTAACTTTTATTTGATTATCATTATTCCAAGTAAAAATTGAATTTTCATAAGTTTGTACAGTTGTGTCTAATTTAACAATATCCTTTCCGGATATTGAGGAAACTCTTGCAATTAGTCCTCCACCACCAGTATTTTTATCATCAAAGTTTAAAACATCATTTACTTTATAATTTGATCCAGGATTTATGATATTAATTTCATTTACATTTCCACTTGTTACAGATTCGACAACAGATTCTTGATTTGTAAATTCACTTGTTTCAATGATAAAATCATTATCCGCATAATCATCGGAAATCTTATATGGTAAAGTATTTCGAAGTAAATCTGAATTATTAAAATCAAATGATTGGTCGAGTGTTAAATTTTCTTCTAATGTATTTGTTCTATACTTATCTCCAATAAAATATGGAAATTTTGGGTTTGAAACTGAGTCTAGAGTTGCAAAATATGCATACACGCCATTTGGAAATTCTGGAGTTTTTCCAAATCTTCCATTATTTTCATCCAAATCTCCAGAATTTGTATATGTATAATCTTCAACAAAAAATCCAGCAGGAAATTCAGGTCTATCGATAATATTATTTACTTCTAATTCATACCCTGAAGATAAAAGTTTGGGTATTGAATTTGAATTTTCTGGATCCGTATATCCATATGGTCCATATATTGGATTTCCATCATAGGACCATCCAATTATTTTAGATACAGATCCATTATCATTAAATGATGTTCTTAACTTTTCAAAGTATCCCGAAACAGAATAATGTAGTTCATTTCCTCTTTCGAATAAAAACTCATCTCCAAATTTTTGATTATGATTAACTGTCAGTGATCTAATTTTGGTATCAAAAACTGCATTTGATCCTGAAGATTTGACTTTAATTATTGTCGATGTGGAAGAATATCCTATTCCACTATTAACTATTTTAATATCTGATATTTTTCCATTTGCAATCACGGGTCTTAGATCTGCACCGGATCCAGAACCAGAATAATCTTCTATAATTAAATCTGGAATTGAATAATATTCTTTTCCACCATACTGAATATTTACAGAATTAATTTCTCCATTAATAATT
>Ga0209353_10000591_pt1 | contig 21979 bp, 29 predicted proteins | sample LauGreSpBDMM15SD_2_FD_187561 | JGI IMG/M metagenome (GOLD analysis project Ga0209353, IMG submission 187561) | Freshwater lake microbial communities from Lake Michigan, USA - Sp13.BD.MM15.SD (SPAdes) (version 2) | ecosystem: Environmental > Aquatic > Freshwater > Lake | place: Lake Michigan...
TATTTTGAGCAAATATATCCTTTTCATTATTTTTGGCTAAAATAAACTTTTCGTTAAAATATCCTTTTTTTATTCTTTAAATAACTTTTGGCACTTAAAGAAGAAAGTTAAGCCGGCGGACAATTCTGTAACTCTCTTACGACTCTCCTCAGCTCTCTTGCTAAATCCATCCCTATGGCGTATCTACCTATCTGTATGTAGCTATACTCTTCTAAAATATATTTTGACACTATTAAAACCATATTTTGTATTTCATATTTATAATCGTCTCTAAACAGTATGGTCATTTTATATATGTTGAGATTTAAAAATTGAAAACTATTTAAAAAATAATATCCTATATAATTAAATGGAAGTTTTCCTGGAAGTGCCGGTTATACCTAATATGTCCGACCTTACACCAAATTTAAAATATCGCGAATATAAGACCGCATGGGAGCGCGAAAGATATTGGTCTCATAAAGAAGCAAATACAAGTGTATATAATGAGGAAATGCGAAAACGTCGTGAGAATTATGCGCGCAAAAAACTCGCCGCTGGTCTCCCGTATCGTCCTCAAAAATTAAAATGCGATTCTTAAATTATTTTTTACCACTTTTTTTAAAAATTGATTTTACCGGACGGCTAATTTTCATTTAAGGACTTCCCGCGAAATTAAAATATCCAGTAAAAGTAGAAAGATGCCGGTGCCATTCAAAACCCCCTGTCGTTTAACTACTTTATTATGTCCGAAGGGAGAGGCACGACCAGTATGGGAAGTAAATAATGAAAATGAGTATGAAGCACTGCTTAAAGAAAAACAAGGCTCCCTTTATGAAATGGTGGGGGATGGTATGAAGGTAAATGCTTACCTTGATTGTGATATTTTATTGTCGTATGATGAATACAATTCTCTCGTTGGACCAGATGGCGTTGAACGTTATTTTATAAACAGTAATGTTACTGATAAATATGGCATCGCTACGATAAGGAAAATTATTAATGATATTCCTATGTTTAAAAATAAAACACGATTTGAAATGTTTCGTGAGCCACGAATGGTAAAAGATAAATGTAAGTTCTCTTACCGTTTTGTGATTGATATTCCATTTAAATCTAATAAACATATTAAACGTTATTTAGAATCTTTAAACTTTAAAAATAACGAACCATTTGACCTTAGTGTATATAATGATGGGCGTATTATGAATTCAGTTCATTCTACCAAAGACTTCCTATGCTCTCTTCCACTAAAGCCTGCTGAATTTCAAAAGACTCTACCTGTTGAGAATTTCTTAATCACTTGTGTGAATCCTGACCATCCAGTTGTAGCTATAGAGGAACCTAAGAAGATTGAAACTGTTAAATCTATTAAAAAATATATTGATGAAGAGGCTGAAGATGTTGATATTGATAGTATTAAAGGTCTATTATCGTGTATCCCCTCTAATATTGGTTATCAGGATTGGTTTAAATGTATGACTGGTGTAAAAACTATTACTAATGATAGTCAAGAGGGTTATAATATTGCTGATGATTGGAGTGCTACAGATAGTTCATATGATGCTCGTGGTTTTGCCAGAACTTGGAAAAGTGCTAAAATGGGAACGGTTAATATGGGGACTTTGATTCATTATGCCAAAGAACATAATCTTGAACGATTCAATACAGAATGGCTTCCTAAGTTTGGAACGAAGATGTTGAATCCTTATGAGAAGATGAAAAATGAGTTTGAAGAGAAGGTTTTCAAGATTGTAAATCCTGTATGTTTCTATCAATTCAAAACGAATGGAGAATATACTATTACCAGTTCGGCTAAAATAAAAGAAACATACTGCGATATGATTTTAAACGAAAAAGATAAAAATGGCGAGGATAAGAAAACGTGTTTTATAGATAAATGGTTAAAAGACCCTAAGAAACGCTCCTATGAATATGTTGAATTTGACCCTATAATGAAATCTGCTGAACACATTTATAATTCATTCACTGGTTTCCGTGCTTCTAAAATAGAGCAAAGTGCGGATATTTGTATTGAACTTATCATTAACCATTTCAAACTCCTCTTTAAAGAGCATTATATGTATGTCATCAAATGGTTCGCTCAAATTATTCAACACCCAAACAAAAAGCCTAATGTATGCCTTATCTTTCAAAGTAGTAAGGAGGGGGCTGGTAAAACCATTCTGGTTGATTGGTTTGCTAAAAAAATTATGGGAGAACGCTACTATCGTTCTATTACTGACCCCGCAAATGACCTGTTTAGCAAACACGGTAATGCGATTAATGAACGCCTACTTATCAATCTGGAAGAGGCTCAGGGTCAGGGATTTCGTCCTTATATGGACAGATTTAAGGAACTTATTACGGGGTCAAAATATCGCATTGAACCAAAGGGAGTAGATGCTTATGAAATCCCTAACTACTGTTCTTTCGTGGCGAACACAAACAATGATAATCCTATCCCAATCAGTGCGACAGATAGACGCTTCTGCGCATTCAATTGCGACCACGATAAGGTGAGAAATATTGAATATTTTACTGAATTGGCAAATGCGATGAGCCGTGAAGAGGTGGTTCGGGCTTTCTATGATTATTTAATGACTTTGGAGATTGATATTAATAACTTTCAAGAAGCGAGACCTGAGACGGATTACTATAAAGAATTGAAACGCACAAATATTCCTAACTGGGCTAAATACTTCTCTAAGAGGTGCGATGATATGCTTAATATAGAGCCTCCTACTGATATGACTCTTTATACTGGGTCTTGTCTTTATAATGATTATACGCAATTCTGTCAAAGGTGTAAATATGAGCCTTTAACAAATACTAACTTTGCGTTAAAGGTTAAAAAGATACAAGGAATTGAAAAAGAAAGAAGTAAAAATGGGGTTAAATATAATTTGAATTGGGAAAATATTAAAACTTGGTTGGAGAAAGAGAATATGTTTGACGAAGAGGTTTTTTAGAAGGTGTAGGGTTGGTGTAGGGTGGTGTAGGGTTCAAAACATACCCTACACCACTGGAAACCGTTTTCCATTTTTTTTACTTATATTTACTTACTATAATAGTCTTATTTTATTTATATAAATATAGTATATTTGTGAGGTGTAGGGTATGTAGGGTATGTAGGGTATTAGGCAAACCCCTGTAGAAAAAATAATTCAAAATATATATTTCTACACCTCGTATTTTTGAAACCCGTAACCCTACAACCCTACACCTCTTGGATTTCTTTAAGCCCCCTGCCTTTAAGTAGGCTAATCATATTAAACAGCTTACCATTATAGTTTATAAAATGTCTCTTGAAGAGAATTCTCTATATAGTTGTAAATTAGCACAAGGGAGAGGACTCCCTAATTTTACTACAGTTGAAGAATTTTCAGAACATTTTCATAAAAAAGCCCCTGAAAGAAAAATATCGGAGGCAATAAGTCTAATTAATCAACACAATAAAGTAATAGCACTTAAAGAACGGCTTCGCAAAAAACTTTTGGATAAGCACCCTCCCCCACAATAAAAAATGAAAAACTCTTGAAACTAACACCATAACGTATAGCAAGATGACCAGCTCAATTAAACGATTCAATAATTTCTATAAGTTTGAGAACAGCGATGGGAATCAGTTTGGACTTTACCACTTAAAAGATGAGGACACTGGAGAATACCATATCATTTATAACTATTACAAAAATGGTGAATCTCTTTATCCGCAAATAAATAAAATTGTTAAAAATGTGAATAAATACCACGACTTATTAGAAAAAATGATAAAAAAATGGTCATCAAAAGGGTCTGACTTTTGTAGCAAATTAGTAATTATATCCCTTGAATTTGATTACTGCCTCCCCGCCCACAATAAAAATTGATTCGCTTTATCTAAATATATCATAAAGCAAGATGGATAAACTATGTAATGACCTCCAAGCAATAATCCTTGATAAGGTTCAAAAAAATAATGAGATGACATTGGCGTTCTACCAGCAGGATGAGAGGGATGATACGAAAGCACATTGCCTCTTATATGTGAAACGTAATATGCTTGACCATCCCAATCATTTGACGCTTTATATCTATCAAAATGGTAATCACGACGATAAATACGAACTTATGACGATTATGGTAAGAAACGAAGAAACTCTAAAAGCCTTTATTTACCAAGCATTACTACAACGCTTTTCGTATGAGGTGGATGATTACTTTGTAACCATTCGGACTTCTTACATTCAGGGAGATTTCTCCGTTCCAAAAGAAATGTTGATGCCATACGCAAAAGGTAGTTTTCGCAAAGGTGCTTGGGGTTTAAGTAATAGCGATGAAATAGACCACAATCAGCCTTTATTTGTAGAGCGTTTAACTGATTTCATAACAAAAAAAATAAAGGCGCTCATATCTGTGGCTTAATCCTTTAAGTGCCCCCACCCCCTTTAATAAAAATTGAAACTCTCTGGAACACACACAATAACAAGATGGATACACTATGCGGTGACCTTCAAGCAATAATCCTTGATAAGGTTCAAAAAAATAATGAGATGACGTTGGCGTTCTACATACAGTATAATAGTGAATGCGTTTGCCTCTTATATGTGAAACGTAATATGCTTGACCCTCCCAATCATTTGACGCTTTATATCTATCAAAAAGGAGATGAAGAAGATGAATATAAACTTATACCGATTATGGTAAGAAACGAACAAACTTTAGATTCATTTATTCAACATATAGTAGAAATAAACTGGGATGATAGTGTGTTTATGGGACAGGATATGAGAACCTGTTATATTCAAGGAGATTTTTCTGTTCCAAAAAAAATTGAGTTTAATCATAACACAGGACATTTTGTCAGAGGTGATTGTTGGGGTTTGACGTGTTTGGATATGATAGACTCTGAAGAAATAGAGTTTGTAAAGCTTTTAACTGATTTCATAACAAAAAAAATAAAGGGGCTCATCTCTGTTGCTTAATCCTTTACAACTTTATTTAAACCCATATCCCGCTCACAATAAAAATTGAAATTCTTTCTAACCCTTACCATAACGTATAACAAGATGCCTCAACTAAAGGATGCTGCCAGTATAGCACAGATTCGTGGGATGCCTGTCTTTGAATCGGAAGAGGATTACCTTGCCTATTTTGAGAAGAAAGCGTGTAAAAGAATAAAAGCTCAAGCAACCCATCTTGATAACCAAAGTAATAAATTAATAACACTTAAAGAGCGTCTTCAAAAAAAATTAGCAGATAAGCAAAATAGGTGATTTTCTCAAAAACACGCAGGTAACCCCCTGTGATTAAGGTTCAGTGGTAACAAGAAATAAAAAGAGCCATAAATAAACACACCATCTCTATATGAGCCAAAAAGACGCAAAAATCATTTTGCCTTTTTACACAAATATTTATTTTTAGGCTTTAAATATAAAAAAAATTGAAATTATTATAAAAACATATAATAAGAAATGGAGACTATTCTATCTATTGATGAGATGCGCAAATTACGTGATAGTATGACCCTTGAAGAGTTTGGAAAGATAGTGGCACAACAATATAAATTAAGCGTTGAAAAATATAACCGTGAATGGGAAGAATACTGTAAATATAATAAAATTTCAAGTCATATAGAAAACCCAATCATCTTATAATTACTTTTTAAGGGGCTTTAATTTAGCTTTCTTCATCGCATTTTCAACAGCCTTAACACGATTTGCTGGAATAACAACTTCTCCCTTATGAACCATAGCAAGACCTGTCTTTTTTACTTTTCCACCCTTAGCAAATCTTTCTACTTCAACGGTCATATCTGGATTATTGATAATATTTTGAACTACAGCTGGAGGAATCTTCGGTCTATATCCCATCATCCAGTCGCGAACACCTGTAAATATTTCTGATTTCTTTTCTAACTGTGGAAAACCAGTCTCTCTTGCCATTCTAAGTAGATTTATTTCCTTATTTTGAAGTTCATCATAGACCTCTTTTTTTGCCCGACTATTTTTGGGATAAGAAAACATTGATTTTTCAATTAATTGGATATCATTAGGATTTAATAGTTTTTTTTGCCGTCTAAATTCTGTCACATAATTAGGCATAGTATTTACTAATAAATCTATATATAATAAAAAATAAAAGAGGGGTAGGTTAAATCTAAAAAAAAAAGATAGCTACATATAGATGACTGAGATAGAAGGAACCAGCACAGATAATGAACGAACAGTTATCACTACCACGACGGATGAAGATGGCACAGTGTTTGTCTATACGACGAGTAGTAGCACAGGAGCATACGATTTTAGTATTCCTCCTGATAAACCAGACCCAGTAGCAATTTTAACGAATAAAAACTGGTATTATGAAAAATCTCATTTTGGAACAGGTTCAAGTATAGTGCCAAGCGCATTCGCAGATGGCTTTTATACATTACGGAAAGCTCTTCGTGCGACTTCTCAAATCCAATATATAAATACATCAACGCGATTATATAACCGAAACCCATTTAATAGAAATCTTTATAAGATATAGATGAGTTACATATCCACAGATTTATTGGCAGATACGCCTTATACGAAAGATGAAATGAATTCTAAATTCGTGACGTATCAAGAATGGATAGCTATATGTATATCCATTGGTTTGGTATCAGCTCTATTAGCGAATGCCCGTATTATAATGTCAGCTGCCGCTTCCGCTGTGAAGACAGCATTAGCATGTGGTATAACATCAAGTGAATCGGGTGAATATACAGGTAAAAAACCACGATTTTTAGTTCAACGTGACCAGTTGTTAGATGTAAAAACCGCAACAGCATCCATCGCAGTGGATTATCCTACTGGTTTAGCAAAAACAAGCTATTTGTATAAAGATAAATATTTATATCCTGAGAACGTTTATATTACTTTACGATACCCGGCAGGCGATGATGGTAAAGATGGTAAAGATGACCGTGAAAAACAACCCAGACAGCCGGATAGAAGCCCTCCTCCACCCCCCCCTCCTCCTCCTGGGGGTCCTCCTGCTGGTGGTGGCGGCGGCGGCGGCGGCGGTGGTGGTGGTGGTGGCGGTGGTGGTGGTGGTGGCTCAGGAAATGGCGGCGGCGGTCAAGGCGGTGAAATTGATAGACCATGGCGCCAGCCGGGAACAGATAAACAAGCCTCTTATGGTCAGCGTTCATCCCTTTACCAGTCTAACTCTAAAGATGGGACAATCCGAACAAGACGACTTTTAAAATAAATCCTATATATAAATGAGCACATTCGCAGAGAACGTTCAAATATCTACAGATGGAACCGTTTTATCTGTTGCTGATAATTGGTTTCAATTGATTGAAGATATTGCCGAATTTAATCAAACAGCTACTTTAACAATCATTGATATGTATCCTGCGGCTAATTTTACAACAGGGTTTGATTTTTCAACCTCTGGAACATTAACCTCAACTATAAATATATTCACAGTTGCCTTTTTGGATGATTTAACGAATTTTAATATTCAATTTACACATAACAGTATAGAGACAATTTTAACCATTCGCTTTACCAATGTGATAGATGACGCGACAACGTATTATTATACATTATATACAGGGACTCATCCTCCTTTAGCTACAACTGTAGATAAACAAATCTCAATAAAACTGTTAAATGGATTCCTGTGGCTATCCGTTGGAGGAATAGATTGGATTACCAAATTGGATATGATTGAACATCCTCTAAATCTGGATAACGGTCTTATAAGCTATAATGCGACCATATCAACGGATATCATCCTACACAATATCAAAAATATTTACTTTGAACCCATCATGGTATTTAAAGACGATGTATATTTTGAACGAAGCATAAATGCGGAGCAATATGAATTTACTGATATTACAATTAGCGGGAATGTGGGAATTGGGACGACCATACCCACTCAAAAATTAGATGTGGCAGGAGGGATTAATGCCTACGAATACTATAAGAATGGTAAGATTTATTCATTAAATCCAGATGATTTAGTCGTAAATCACCCTGTCGGTCTGATTTTATGCGATTATCGTGGAAATACTTATAACAGTGACCCAGATTGGAAGAAATGCGGAGAAGTAGTTAATCGGGCAGATTTTAAACGATTGGCAAATGAGATTGGTATTCCAGCATCTTTTACGACCTTCACCACACCGTGCCCCCGTCTTAAATATGACTGGATTCAAGACCCAGTCTGGATTAAACAAACGACCCCCAATGTAGTATATACCTCCCAAAATATATGGAGTAAAAAAAATGTATTAATAGGGACAGATATTGATGCTACTCGTTATGAGACTGGGAGCGATTTGGAATTCTTGCCAATGTGTATTGCTATAAATAATCCAGATACTGCGAGTGTAGATGAGTGTGGATTATTAATAAGTAATGGAAGTAGTAAAATAGGCATCGCATTGGGAACAGGTGGTGGGTCTTCGGGGATGGTCAGTATTCACGACCCAGTAGATGGAACACGATTCTCTATCGTATCAAATTATTACCCTCGTGCGATTCCTGTGACCACAGAAACGCTTACAGTAATCACAAATGGAAATGTAGGTATTGGGACTACATCACCAAGTCAAAAATTGGAAGTGATGGGAAACATAAAAGCTACACAAGCCATAATGGACTCGGTTATTTTAAATGCTCAAATAGAACCTGCTTTGGTAGGTCAATCCATTTATTTAGGAAATAACGGCTTCCGTATGGGAATCCCATCTCATAATTTAAATATACCCCTAAACAGCTACTATCTCTCGGATGTATCTGTGAGCATTTCAAATATCACTACTGCTCAAAATCTGTTCGTAAAGAATCCCATCTTTTACGCAGGGTTAGTATATTCTTTCAGAATCGTATTTACAAAAGCACGAACCGCCACAAGCGGAACAGCCAATACTCATAGCATTAACGTAGCATTCGCAGGGACAAGCACGTCATCAGCAACCCGTTGGATTTCTACATCAAATCGTCTAATAACAGGATTCAATATGGGTATGAACTATCAAGGTGGTCGGGCAGAATTCTCTATAGGCGCAACAGTATCAGGCATTACGGAATTCACCAGTTGTATCATAGAAGGGACGACAAAAATATCAGCATCAGGAACATTTATCCCAGTTTTACGATATACCGTAGCTCCTATGACATCCCCAGTTGGATATAGCGATGTGGTTAATACTTTAGCACTGTTTGAATATAGAGTTATTGGAGAAAGCACCATAACCGATGTGGCAGGTGAATGGGTTTGAATAAAAAATCTATTGTATTAGTAAGTATGACCTATTTTATCCGTGTAGCTACACCAGCCGATTCAACGACGGTTGTCCCACAATATTGGCAAAGGCAGATTGTCAGTGAGACTCAATCAAATATCTATTATACCGAAGGCAATGTAGGTTTAGGCATTCCCAATCCATTGAGTCGTTTGGCGGTGGATGGTGGAGCAACCATCGGGACACCCTATTATCTTAATACAGCTCCTACAGATGGTCTCCTCGTATCTGGTTCTGTTGGTATTGGCACTACAAGCCCTGAAGGAGGATTTCACGTTAAAATGAACAATAGCTACTTTAATGGGAATATCATATTGGATAGTGGTGGCATAGGATTGCCTTATGAAACGAATTTGATTTTCAAAGGAGGTGCTGGAGACACAGCGGGTAATATATTTCTAAATCCCTATGAGGACAATCAGGATTTCAGTATAAAATTTAAGAGTCAAAATACCTACGCTGGCACTATCTGGTCAATTCAATCAGACAAGACCGCGCTTGATAGTGAAAATATCATAGAAGTCTCGGGTGAAACTGGTCTAACTCAATTCGCTTATGACGTTGATATTAATGGAAATACAACTATTGGGGGGAACTTAACAGTCAATGGGACAACGACGACCATCAATACTGAGACGATTATCAGCGACCAATTAATCATAAATAATACGGGAACAGGGTCAGCACTCATTGTTACCCAAACGGGAACAGAATCCATTGCCGAGTTCAAAGATGATGGAGTAACTGTTTTTAAAATCGTGGATGGTGGAGATATTGGTGTTGGAACATCAACTCCTGCGAATAAACTGGACGTGGTAGGTAATATTCAAGCCAATAAAGTAAAACTAAACTCAGGAGCTGTGGCTGTCACCCCTTCGGCAGGACACATAGAGTATGATGGTATATGTTTTCAGGGAAGCCCACATAACAGTTATAGAGGTATTATTCCTTGTGAAAGTAGCTATATTTTAAAGGCAAACAGACTTCTCCTTAATAATACTACAACCCAGAACTTTTTTCCAGTAGGTATAACTCTATCGGCAGGAACATCTTACCATTTTCAAGCGAATATTTATATGACACGAGTCGCAGGTGTTGTATCTCATAATATCCGTTCGCACATTGGTGGCACAGCTACTTATACAACCCTCCGTTATACAGCAAGTGCGACTGTCATATCATTAGGCGCTGCTCTTTTCACATCAACCGATATTATTGGAGCAACAGTTATCACTGCGGTGAATGCTGTCGCGGCAGAGAACAACATTTTAATATTTGATGGTATTCTATGTGTCAATGTAGGTGGAACATTTAATTTACAAATGTCTTATTCCGCAGCACCGGGCGGACCTCCAACAGTTCAAGCAAATAGCTGGATTACACTCAAACCAATCGGGACGAGCACCGTTTCTACATCAGGGGATACGTGGGCTTAAAAATCTTAACTACTTTTAGATGTGGCACGACGAGGAAATCCTATACCTAAATCAACTCAATAAATTGTGTCAGCAGCAGAGTCAAAGGTATAAGGATATTTATTTCAAATACAAGAATCTACAAGCCAGAATGAAGATACCTGTAATCGTTGCTTCGTCTATCGCAGGACTTGCTTCCTTTGGAACCGGAACATTCCCAGAGGGTTCCGCAAAAACAATTAGCATGACTGTAGGCGCCGTCAATATTATTATATCTATCATTAATGCGATAGAAGCATTTTATCAATATCAAAATATAATTGAAAAGTCATTAAAAGTAAGCGATGAACTCAAAAAATTAAGCGATGAGATAAGTCTTGAATTATCTCTAAACAGTGAGGATAGGGAGATGCCAGGTGTAGCGTTATGTCGCAAAGTCTATACAGAATATGAGAGTATTTTACAGAATAGTCCTCCCGTTCTGATGCGTCAGCGATTTATAAAACCCAGTTATCCCCTTTTAGAAATTACAAAAGATACGGACAGTGAAGTCAGTGTAAATAAAACTGTTATCTAATATATATGAAGCATTCGGTCAAAAGCACGAACAAAAATGAGAATAACATCAATATCAAAATCGTATTGGATGCGATTAAAGCGGTAAAGAAACGCAAACCGAAGAAGCCGGAAGAAGCACCTGTTGAACCGGAGCCAGCACCAGCACCAGTAGTAGTAGCCCCGCCCCCATCTGTAAGCTATCGTAATGTATTAAATACATGGCAGCGCCCTTATGCGCCAGCACCAACTCAAGCGGCAACAGAGATGATTGATGTGCCACCCGAACAGATGGAAAATCAAGCCTATTATGACCAGCAACGTCAAGCATATCTAAATCAATTACAAAGTGATTACATGAGAATGACCACAAACCCTATGTATGCCGCAAGCAGCACAATGAGTTCTTTTGGTGAAATCCCTCCAATTACCGCTGAGCAGCCTCTCGCGCCGCCCATTGCGGAACCTGTAAAACTACCTGAACAAGCGCCCCCAGTCTTACCTGTAGAGGAAGTGCTACCAGAAGTTGTAAAACCCATGCCACCCCAGCCACCATTGCCTGCGGAAAAGAAAAAGAGAACTGGAAAAGGAGGAAAAGCCGCAGAAGCCGCTGCCATGCCGGGACCATCTACAAGCAGAATTAAAGGGGGGAAAGTAGCGCAGTGGGCAAAAAACAATAAAACATTGGATAAGGAATTAAGATATCGTGTGGATATGGATTTGACTCGTAAAGATATCAATGATTTAAAAAGTATTTACTTTCCAGAAGGAACACGTCAAGAGGAGATGTTTGATATTCTCAAAAAAATAGATGAATAGCCCTAAATAGTATTCTGGAAAATTTAAAATCTATCGTATATTATATAAGAGATGTCTTACCCTAAAACTCTATCCTACGGTCTATCCCGCCTCAATGGTTATTCCACCCAGCTCCTCAAAATCCGTTGTAACCAGAACGACACAGCTCGCGCTGGTCAAGTCATTTCGTTTGATTTGCCTTACAACAGTGTCGTTGATTTGGAATCCATCCGTTTCCTTGCTGATGTGACCACAACTGGTTTCGCTCATCTTCGCCACTCGGAGGGTCTAATCCGCTCAATCTTCGTTGAGTCTGGTGGTCAGCAAATCGCTGGCGCCTGCGATTCCATCCCCCAGCTCTGGAACGTTTTTTCAGATTTCATGTTGTCCGACAAACAAAGTATTCGTGAAGTTTATTGCTCTGCCGCTGCCCCGGGTGCCGTGCCCACTGCTGCCCTAACCGGCAAGGAAGTGTTCGTGAGCAACTTCATGGGTTTCCTCGGAAGTGCCAGCCCTCGCTTCATTGATACATCCATTCTACCCAACGGTTCCATGCGTGTATCTTTCCGCCTGGCAGACCTAAATAGCGCCTTCGTTGGAGGCGGCGCCACTGCGCTCACAGACTATGTGCTCACCAACATGGCACTCCTTGTCAGAGTGTGCGACATCCAAGATGGTCTATATTACAGCATCATCAACGAGCGCCTACAATCTGGTGCGGGTATTGAGATTCCTTTCCAACAGTGGTATTCCTTCAACGGTGGTGACCGCACAGGCACCAGCGCTTCCCTCCTATTCAGCATCAGCTCTCAATCCGTGGATATGCTTATTGGTTTCATCGCGCCTGCCAACGCTGTCACCAGCGGAGCGACTGCCAACACTGGCGCTGCGGACTTCGTGGATGTCAAGAATGCGTGCTATTACCTTCGTGGCGCAACGGGTGTCAATACCTCCACTGGCGCAGTATCGGCTGCCGTGGATACCACCAACCCCACCGTTCAATGGAAAATCAACTCTGTTGCTCACCCCAACTTCGGTTCCATGACCGCTCGTGAAGTTTTCTCTGAGACGCTTGCTTCCCTGAACCTTCTACAAGACACGGTTGGCGCATGTAACCCTCAGCTCACCAGCACTGCCTCATGGGAGAACCATTTTTTCGTGTCTGCTTACACCCTTGCTCACCCCAACCCTGACGGCACTCTGCTAAGCGGAATGAACTCCCTCGGCACCAACGGTCAAGGTGAATTCATTTATGCCCAAACTGGCTCGGCTACATTCGTGCCCATGGTGTTCGTCGGAACGACCGCTGTTCTACGTGTTGGTGCCGGTCGCACTCTATCTGTCACCTACTAATTTTAACCATAAATTAAAAATATAAATCAATTATAGAAATGGCATTCCAAATTCCTCCCGCAGGAAACTTTATGGGAAATCCCGCACCCGAACTAAACTTTCAAAGAAGTCAAATGATAAGCGAAAATACTCATCTTGTATTTCAACCCCAACAACCTGATATTGATGCGAGCACAATGCGTCTCTCTAACTACTACCGCACGAATATGTATATGACGCAACCACAGGAAATTCTACAGAACCATCGTATTGGATATAAATATGTTCAAGATAGAAGCCAGCCTGAGACGAATCCTGCGGAGTCCATCCATACTGCTCCAGTGCCTCAAAGCCTACAAGACCGTATTTCTCGCCCAGATAACCCCCCTCGTATTTTTGGCATGTAAGCTCAATTTAATTTTCTTATGATATATCAGAACAATATGTCTAAAAAAAAGTGTGATATGACGACTGAAGAGTATGCCATAGTTTTGGAAAGAATGAAAAAAGCGCGTGAAGCCTCACTCGTTTCAACAAAGAAGAAACTTACCGCAAGACAAATCTTAGAAGAAAAGAGAGCTGAAAATGCGGCTAAGTTATCGCAATCAGCTGTGCTGCCAGAGCCTCAAGTCGCAGAGCCTCCTCAACCTCCCATTCAAGCACCACCCCCCACACCGCAACCACCCCAATATCAAGCTCCTCCACCTCCTAAAGCACAAGCAGCACCAGAAATTGATTTAAATGCTTATTTTGAAGCGAAATATCGTGCGAAATCTAAATATATAAAACCAAAAGAGTCCAAAACTCAACCAGTGCCAATTCCTCAAGTTGCTGCTCCACCTCCACCCCCGAGTATGAATAACTTAATGTATCGCAGCGCAACGGACCAACTTAGAGGAAGAGCAAATGAAGAGCTCATTAAGATGGCAATGGCGTCAGTATTTAGAAGCTGATTAAAATCCCCTATAATATATAAACGATGGACTTTGACACGGAACATATTAAAGGACTTCAAAATCTTCCAATAAAATCAATTTTAGCGGAGCCTCGTAAATCGCCAGAGACAATGCCTGGGAAACCCTTTCTGGGTGTCGTATGTGGTTCCCGAGGTTCAGGTAAATCAACAGCCCTTATCAATTTGGTGAAGCTTTATGCGCCTTATCATTTTTTTGATAAGATAATCTTATTTAGCCCCACGTATATGAATGATGTAAAACTACAAACATTAGAAGACGATGAACGATATAAGTTTATTGTATATACAGAACCAACGGTTCAACTTATTGAAGAAACGTTAAATCATATCAAACATGAGATTGAAGAGTATAAAGAAATGGAAAGATATCTAAAAATTTATAACAAAATGGTAAGAGCTAAAAATGTAGAAACGTATCTACGTAAATTAGACCCAGCTGATTTAGCCCTCTTACACATATACGATTTCCAACCCCCTGAATCCGAATATGAATATGGTATGCCACAGACCCTTATTATATTTGATGATTGTGTAGGAGTCAGAGCGGTCTATAATAATCAGAATCTCAATAAATTTCTGCTCCAGCATCGTCATTATCTAACAAGCTTTATTTTCGCAGTCCAGCAATGGAAAGGCGCGCTGCCTCGTGGTATTCGTAACAATTTATCTCTTGCCCTACTCTTTTCAAATAAATCAAAAGAAATTCGTAAAGAGATAGCGGGAGAACTTTCAGCCTATATCACGGCAGACCAGCTGGAACAGATTTGGGACTTTTGCTGCGAATCGCCTCATGACTTTATGATGGTGGATTTTGATAATCCTAAATATCGTTTCCGCAAAAATTTTGACACTTTGATAAAAATAAAATAGTTGATAATGATAGAACATGTCGTCAATTAGTATTAAACAGCGCAAAGAATGGGAGTTTGAGATTAAAAGAGATTACCCAAATATTAATCAGTGGATGTTGAATATTTTAATGGATGTATATTGTGCGGATGGTGGTAAGGCAAAATACGATATGATTGTTAAAAACATGATTCGTGATGAGAAGAAAGGAAAACAACCCAAAAAAGAACCGATTAAAGCGGAAATATTTAATCAAACGGCGATTAGTGATTGGAACGACGAATGGGAGCAAAAGACACGTGAGATGAATGAGAAGGTCGGCGCCAAGGTATTACCCAATCCTGAAATAAAATCTTCCGTAGAAATAGAAGATGTCAATCCGCTACAGCAACTATCCGTCTGCGACTCCGAGCCACTTTGAACAACCAGCTATGAATGAACCGGCTAAAAAGACATATCGTTTTTACCTAAAATCCAGTGATGTGGGAACAGCAGCCAACCATATAGAAGTCAAACGTTTTCTGTTGGCATTAGACGATAAAGCCTTTATCAATAATTTGGAAGATTACCAGGTTGCTGTAGAATCGTTCTGCCTCCAATCTAAAGCTTCAGTCAAAGAAGATATCGTCGTTGATTTAATCATGAAAAATAAAACACTGAGAGATACATATGATTCCAAGTATAAAACTCCCACTAATATTCTATATCGTGGTATAGCTACACATGGATTTGCTCAACCAATTACCTATGATACAGTAGGTATTAAAGCCTCTGACCTAAATCTAAGCACTGGTCAGACGCTGGATTTACAATTGGTAGGCACGTTTGAAACCTTAACCGATATAACGTTTGGCTCGGATTCGCTGGATGGAAACTGGATTCTTACGCTGGTAGTCTATCCCGTTAAAAAATAAATCCTTATATTAAATGAGTGCTGTTCAAAGAACCCAATATATATTTATTGATAGCGAACGGTGCGATGGGACACCATATAGCTTTGATTTCACGATACCGATTAATCAAATTGTTACAGATAAAGAATATGAACGAGTAAGAGTATCGTTGGTTAAATGGACATGCCGTTTTGATTGGTATGCGATTCGTTTTCCTGACAATACCTTCCAAGTAAGTTATGGGGGTGTAAATCATGTTTTAGAAATTCCAGAAGGCAACTATACCTATACTCAGTTTGCTACGAAACTAACCACTCTACTTGTAGCTATACAGTCATCCCTCGGAGTTACGACAGGTGATATTGTAGTAGAATACAGTGCTATTACAAATAAATTGAAATTCATCTTTCCGAATGCTACAGCCCCCCGTATATTCAGATTTCCAGCGAATAAATGCTATGCCTTTGGATTTCCAGATGCGAACCCTTATACAACTGGTATTAGTGCGATATTAAATTCAACTGTCCCAATGAATTTCTGGTATGGTGAAGAACGGCTTTTGATTATTTGTGATGGACTTCATCCAAGTAAAGCACGGTCTTTGACACATACACCAAATGAAATTCAAGGAGCAATGGGCAATACAGATAACATAATGGCATCCGTGTTAATCAATAACTATCCATATGAAACAATAACCTTTATTAACGATGGTCAAACCTACGGGCACTACATTCATGATAAGCACGTTCATGGCAGAATCAGATGCCGTATTGTAAAGACCGATGGAACGCCAGCTGATTTTCTAAGTCATAATCATATGGTAATTCGTATTGATATAGAGTATATAAATAATGATGCGATTCTAACAAAACAACTGGAAGCACTAAAGAATATTGAAGATTTTACCCGTATGGGTTTTGTGGCTACCCATCTCAATAGCACGAACCTGCCCCCGTAATTAATAAATAAAAGCCTCTAATATTATAATATGGGTTTCCGCAGTTTCCTCTCCAGAGGTCTAATGGCAACAGGTGGTGTTCTTAAAAAAGTAGGTGAATATGGTGCTCCCGCGATTCGTAAAATTGGTCAAGTAGCATCCAACAAATACCTTAAGACAGGTATTGGACTTCTCGGTGCGTCTCTTGCTCCCGTCACAGGTGGCGCAAGTCTGGGCATTGCTGGCGGTTTAGTGAAAGGTCTTGATATTGTAGGCAAAGTTGCTGGTAAAGCGGAGGGCGTCGCCAGTAAGATTGGGGCAGTAGGTAGAGGACTTCAAACGGCAGGGCAGACAATATCAGGCAGACCACAGACAGCCATGCCATATCCCGCAGGGATGGGCGGTTCATCCCTACCGATGATGCGATGAGATAAATATATATGATAGATATAGATGACACCCATTGGTATAGCAGTTGTAGCTATAGCCTCTTTTGCCCTAAGAGAGAAGACAGACAATTGGAGCTTTTTAGCCGGTTGGTTTTTGACGATTCTAATTTAATTTAAATATCCCATACATATAACTATGCTTAGTGGGTCAATTTATAAAATTTCCTTTTTAAATTCCCATGAAACTTATATTGGTAGCACTTCCCGCACAATCAATGAAAGATACAGCGTCCATAAATCAAACATGAATAAACATAGTAGCCCTTTATATATTCATTGGCGTGAATGTGGTAAAGAGAATGCCAAAGTAGAGCTTATAGAGAAAATTCAATATGACAACAAACAGCAACTATTGGAACTTGAAAAACAATATATCAAAGCACAAGGAACTCTTAATAAGAGAACCCCTTATCAGACTCATGAAGAGTTTTTAGAGTTTCAGCGAACTAATAAGCGTAAAAATTATCATAAACACAAGGACTCTAAAAAAGCTTATTATCAAGCAAATAAAGACCGCATTCTTCAACAATATAAAGAAAAGTATCATCAATCAAAGACCAAAACGCTTTCTGAAATCAGCAATGGAAGCCTTTAGAGTAGGTTTATTCCAAAGCACCCATCTACTCAAAGCACCCGCAGTCATCGGATTAGACCAATCTTCTCTACCTTCATGACGCGCAAGGTATGAAGCCTTTTTAATTTCTGCTTTAGCTTTATCTTCTTTTGAATAAATCGTATAATCTCCATAACCTCTTGCGCCAAAAGAGATAGCTCTTTTTTTTATTTTCCCATCATCTTCATATGTAAATATAGCCGTTAATTTTTGTGCCGCATGGACAGAAGGTTCAATAGATTCAAGTTTAATCATTTCTACTTAAATATACCGGAGATTTAATTTAATTATATCCCCTATATTTAAATGGAAAGTATTAGTTATACCGATGAACAATTCGTTAAAATAATGAGAGAACAATTAACAAAGAAAGGGCTTGCTCGCAAGACGATTCAGGTATATCCTGGTTCTCTAAAGAAACTATTGATTCTATTAAATGTAAAAAATATAACTGAAGCTATCAATGTTCCTATAGCTACATACAAGCAGGCACTTCAAGCTATAACTCCATCAACTCGGGCAGCCATCCTTGCTTCTCTGCTTGCCATTGTGAAAGCTTTTGATATGCCAAGCACTCCTAAGATAGTTGAGATTCAAGCCCTTTCAAAAGAATACCGCACTGGTAATAAAGAAATAATGAAAGAAAATGTTGGAGAAATACCTACGAATTTTGATTCTCAAGTAGATAAATATTTAAAAGAGAAGAAAGGCACACTATGGGCAGTGTTGATAGCTCTTTTAACGAAGACACCCACCGTCAGAGGGCACATGTATGAGGGTCTAAAAATAGCAAGAACAAAACGTTTATTTAATCAGATTGTAAAAGAGAACCGCTATCCAGTCATAGGAACCTTTGGAAAAGAAGCCAGATTTGTATTTGTTTCTGGAAATCCTTCGTCGCCAGCAACCGTTAAAATACCAAGCGAACGTGAAGAGACTATTTTCAGTAAGGAATTAACAGACCATATTAAAAAGTTTATTCGTAAAGACCAAGTATTTATGTTTGAACCCATTAAAGGAGCCCTCCAATATATTACAACAAAAACTCTTCAGACATGGATTACAGAAGCCTTCAAGGATGCTGGCATACCAGACATGGGAATCCAAAAGTTGAGACGTATCTATGAAACACGTATATCAAACAATCCGTCCTTATCCCTATTGGAAAAAGAAAAACTATCAAAGCAAATGAATCATAGCAGAATGATGGGAGAAAACTATGTGGTGATTCCCCGAGGTAAATCAGAACAAGAACAGAATCTTTTTGACCAGATTGGTCTGGACTTCTCAAATATTATGCTTCAGATAGCTGCTTTAAAACAATACGATAATATCAAATATGTAGGAGGTCTTGTTTCAAATTTAAAAGCAGAAATATCAGAACGTATTCAAAAGGAGACACGAATGATAAAGCATACACCTATAGTAATAAGTCAAAAAGATACACGATTTGACTTTAATTAACGCGCACATTGACCATCTCGTCCCGCATCACCGATAGCTCCTTTTTTCAATATGAAATCAAAATAGCATACCAATCCAACGGTAGAAATACGAACTTGATTTGATGTGCCAGCAGAGCAACGTCTTACTTCAAATTTGAAGTTACTTAAATCGTCAGGTATTTTTTGTTTATTACGCCAGTATAATATAGCTTCTGCCAAGAGTAGCAAAAATGCTGCTACAGGAATACCAAGAGCAGCAAGAATTTCAGTTTTATCAAACAGATAGTGGTCGGCACCAGCTTTAGTAAAGTAGTTATTCTTAGTAGGTTTAAGTGTGCTTACGCTACTTCCAGTGAATGTAGATGTGGTCGTTTGAAGAAAATATGGAGACGCACAGCTCGTATTACGATTCCCATCCGTATCTATTTGATTTACAATGGTCGTTTTTAAAGTAGCATTTTCTATATTCTGAATTTGTGTTTCAACGTTAATAATACCAGTCGTATAAATCACTATGCGAGTATATTGTCTTAATTTATCAACCGTTTTACTCCTCGTATAAATCTTATTATTCTCAGCGTCAAAGTTCAATGTCCAACCACATTCATCTTCTATACCAACCTGGTCATCATCTTCAGGTGGAAAATCCTTATGAAATCTATGTGGATTTCTATGATAAAAATCAGGATTAACGTCGTTATATACAGAGTCCATTATACCAATAGGATATATAAATTTTAAGCACCGCGAATACAACGCCCTGCTTTTCCAGTGCCACCTTTCTTACCACGTCTCATGTCAAAACTTAGTTTGATAGTGTTACCAGAAATATTAGTTGTGAGTTTAGTATTCTCATTATCAAGATTTCTGCCGCTATATGTATTAACAGTTCCAATTTTAATACTTAAAGGTCTAAATGTGGCGTTTTTATCTTCCTGATACCTGGCTATTAAATATAACATAGCAGCAAAAGCTCCGAATACCACACCTTCAGCAATCAATAGACCAACGAATTCAATCAAATCTACAAAGATATCAAGACTCTCTTGCTGTGTATAAAAATCTTTTGTTTTTAAAGTCTTTCCATCTCCAACGAAATCCATATTACCATCAATGGTAATAACATTTGTAGTAGTTTCAGAATTACAAACGGTAGATACAGTAGTCTTCAGAGTATCGGCGATTGCGGTAACAGTTGTAGCTATCTCATTAGAAGAACCCGTTTTGGTCGTGGTAACAGTAGTTACAAGTCCATTAACACAAATTTTAGTTTTATAACCATTAACTGTAGCTACAAGACAGCAGTCTTCAAAGCTGGTATCAATGGGAGGTTTGCCGGTTGGGTCAGATTGACTGCTGAGAGCGCTTTTGATGCCTTTCATGTAGCGATGCGGATTACGAGGATAAAAGGTAAAATCTGACATTTTTATAAATTAATAATAATCCCTTATAGTATATGGATACTTTTATTAAAACGAATAAGATACAATTTGATTTTAGAAATGATAATCAATTAGATTTTTTAAATAATATTACAAGTGAATCTATTGAGACAGCAATTATAGACCATAAAGAGGTTAGTGATATAGTATGTCAATTAATTGAGAAATCGTTAAAGAAAGGAGGTATCTGTATGTGTATAGCTACAACTAAAACACTAAACGATGTCATTAATGAGTTTAGCAAGGTAGGTATGATGGTGAAGGATATAATAGCTTGGGTGAATCCAGCAATTCAGGCAACATCATTTGGATGTAATTATTTAGTTAAAAAATCAAAAGACATACCCGAAAGTGAGAAGGATAAAATAATAGAAGAACTAAAAGATAAACGAACTGCTAAATTACGTAATTGTTTTATTCCCATAGTGATATTACAAAAACCAATTGAGACATTTAAAACATTAGTTCATAATCAATTAACGAATAATTGTGGATTAATTAACAATACCAGAACCGCTTCTGGTGTGCTATCTTCAAATGTAATTACAACTGAGTTTATTGATAATTATTCAAAAGCGTTTCTAATTCATAGAACCCCATTTAAGCCTCCAGATGATATATTTAGAAGCCCAATGACCAGAGTGATGTTCCATTTATTAGACACCTTCACTCATGAGGATTCAACCATTTTAGATGTAGCTACAGATGATGGAGCATTATTGTATGCTTCTCTGACATTAAGAAGAAACTATATTGGTAATGAAATTTTAAAATCAAAATATAATACAGTAAAGGATACATTAGACCAATTTATAATGACTATTCCTGATAATAAAAATCTATTTATTAAATTTTAAAAGTCTTTAAGTGCCAAAAGTTATTTAAAGAATAAAAAAAGGATATTTTAACGAAAAGTTTATTTTAGCCAAAAATAATGAAAAGGATATATTTGCTCAAAATATACCCGTATATATTCACTCAAAATATACCCCGGTATAACTTAAGTTATACCGGGG